>JGI20225J20221_1000338_pt1 | contig 92944 bp, 70 predicted proteins | sample BioMet4_FD_20221 | JGI IMG/M metagenome (IMG submission 20221) | reverse complement strand
GCGCGCTGATTCTTCATCTGGTCGCGCATCGCAAACGTCATCGAATCAAATGTTACTCGGACAGTTTGGGTGTCCTTGCGACGGCAGTCATCTTCTTCTACATCTCGAAATGAAGGTCTGTCCCCTGATTGGGAAAATGCTTGCCACCCTGGACTTCCGATTTCCGGGAAAGCTAAAGGAAGTACTGGAGGCAGCTGCATAAACCCGTGGATGAAAAGACACGGATAAGGAGGAAAAATACATGGCTACAAAAGGGAATTGACGTATCGGTATGGCCAGGGCGCACGATTGATTTTAAACGCTGTCAGGAAACAGCGGAGTGGATTTCGTGATCATGCGCAGGCTTACGGTACAGCTCAAAAGGACAAGCTACTTTGAAGAAAAACTACAGGAAGGCAAAAAGCTGCCGAACTTCCACGTCCGGGCGCTTACTGGTACAGCTATGCAGACAGCTTCTCTGAAAGCCGTACAGGGAAGCTGAAATGTTCCTGTCTACACTTGCCGGAAACCAGCAGTTTGGACTATTCCTGTTTCCTCGATATGGAGGAAAGAAGCAGAATTGAAGCCGGGACTTGATTCTGCTCCGGCCTGATAAGTCTTTCTTGCCGACAGGACTGGAGGGCTGCCGGATATTTTGCTGGATTTTATACCTCTGCATCCTTCGCCGAGATCTGTTGTTTTTTTTTTTTTTTTTTTTTCTTTTTTTTTTTTCTTTTTTTTTTTTTTTTTTTTTTTTTTTTTTTTTTTTTTTTTTTTTTTTTTTTTTTTTTTTTTTTTTTTCTGACGGACACTGTACCCAAGCGTTACTGTTACTGGTGTGCCCAGTGGGGCGATGCCTGCAGCTATGAAGACTCCTGCGGAAATTCTGGCAGCACAGGCTCGCAATGGCTCCCGTTCCCGGCATTCCAATGGGCCGTGGGATTGGACTGGTCCATAATCAGGACTTTTCCCGACAGTCATTTATTGGCGGCGGGTTTAACGGATACTCGAAATCAGCTGACGATACTCCTACTCCCGTCGCTTCAAAACCGTTGATGAGGCTGGCGCAGGAAGTGCTCGCCGGGAAACTGGTGAAACGGGGAAGATCGGAAAGTAAACCGTCCTTACTGCTGCCGGTTTATGATTATGATTCCGTGGCAGTCCGAAGGTGGAACGAGCTGTGCGGTGTCCCATAATGAACCCTTTGCCCTGTTTATTACACCGTGAAAGTCAGGCGATACGCTTTCTGCCATCGCCACCAGTACGGTACAACTGTTTCTGCTATCCCAGTCCATGAACAGCTCACTGATTTCAAAATGTGAATCTGATTCTGGTCGGCCTGGAAGATCAGAGTGAAATAACCATACATCTGGTTTCTCGCCTGCGAGTGTTCCTTTTTTTGGAATTACCCGGCAGTTTTTTTTTATTTTCCTTCCGCTCAAATTGCCCGTTCATCTCCCAGTGGGGAAATTGGAGGTGGATAAGTTATGACAAGACAATAATACAAATGCTTCCATCTGGATATTTCACACAGGAGCGCATTCAGGGAGACCTTAACTACAAAAGAGCTCAGGCCATCGCGAAAACGATGCTTGATTCCCGGGCTCATATCCGTTGCTGAATTCAAACAAATTAACCGCCATCAATCGAGAAACTTTCTCTCCTCTGTTCGCGGAAATAATGCCTGAAATTGCTTGATATATAAGGCTTACAGAGTGATGTATAGACGTACGGAAAGGAGGGACAAGATTGAAAAAGATAACGAAAATCGCAGAAATAACAAGCCCCAAGATAAACGTCAAAAAAATACGAGTCGCCGCCTATTGGCCGCGTCTCTACAGATTCAGATGCCCCAGCTTGAAAGTCTGGAAGCCCAGAAAACGCACTATGAGAATTACATCAACTCCCGTAACGATTGGGAATTTGCCGGGCTTTACTATGACGAAGGAATCACCGGCCACCAAAAAGGATAAGCGGCAAGAACTGCTTCGGCTCATTGATGACTGCAAATCCCGTAAGAGTCGATTTCATAGTAACGAAGTCCATCAGCCGGTTCAGCCGCAATACCACAGATTGCCTCGAACTGGTAAGACAGCTTCTCGCCCTGCATATCCCCATTTTCTTTGAGAAAGAAAACATCAACACCGGGTCTATGGAGAGTGAGCTTTTTCTTGCCATCCTCTCAAGTATGGCAGAAGGTGAATCGGTCTCCATTTCGGATAACAGCAAATGGTCTATCCAGAAACGTTTTGAAAACGGAACCTTTAAGGTAAGTTATCCGCCATACGGCTATGACTGGAACGGCAAGCAAATGCTCATCAACCCAGAACAAGCAGCAATCGTGAAGGAAATATTTGCTGCTGCCCTTTTAGGAAAAGGTACAAGCAGTATTGCCGCAGATCTGAATCTGCGCGGCGTCCCCACCAAACGAAACGGTAAATGGACATCTACTACGATTCGCGGGATGCTCTCTAATGAAAAATATGTAGGCGACTGTATTTTCCAGAAGACCTTCTCCGATTCTGCTTTCAACCGGCACAACAATCATGGTGAGAAAGATCAGTATATGGTTTCTAATCATCATGAGGCAATTATCCGTCGCGAGGATTTCGAGGCTGTCCAAGCGCTTATCCATCAGCATTCAGCTGAGAAAGGCATCGTCAAAGGAAGCGAAAAGTATCAGAACCGCTATGCTTTTTCCGGCAGGATCGTCTGCGGAGAATGCGGTGATACCTTCAAGCGCAGGATTCATACCTGCACCGGATACAAATATACAGCATGGAGCTGCAACACTCACATTCTGGATAAGCAGAAATGTTCTATGCTCTACGTCAAAGATGAAACCATAAAGCAAGCCTTCTGTACTATGATGAATAAGCTGATTTTTGCCCACCGGATAATTTTAAAGCCATATGTTGATGCGCTGAAGAACATGTCCACTGATGACTCACTGCGACGAATTCAGGAGATAGAAACTTTACTGGCCCAGAATACGGAAAAGCGTGAAACGCTGACGCGACTCATGACGCAGGAAATCATTGATCAGATTCTTTTNAACAAGGAAACCAATGAACTGCTTTCGCAGGCAGACAGCTTTCGCAGTGAAATTGATGCCCTAAAAAATACAGTCTCCGGAGATGTCACAAAAGTCACCGAGGCAACCGCNCTGCTNCGNTTTGCAGAAAAAGGCGGAATGATACCTGCCTTTGATGAAGAACTATTCGAAAAATATGTAAACTGCATTATCATTCGCTCCAGAAATGAAGCATGCTTCGAGCTGAAATGCGGTCTGGCACTAAAGGAAAGGATGTGATGATATGGGGCACACACCATACGGCTATAAAATTGAAAATGGATGCGCCGTCATCGACGAGGAAAACGCAGACAAAATCCGTAAGCTCTACAGTAATTATCTTACCGGCATGGCACTCGCCAAGGCCGCCTTGGAAGCCGGAATCGACACTTACCACGGCACGGCCAAACGCATGATGGGAAACAGGCACTATCTTGGCGACGACTTCTANCCGGNGATTATNGACAAGGAAATCTTCGAAAGTGCTGCAGCTGAGCGTATGAGACGCGCGAACAAGCTCGGCAGGCTAAATTATGAGAGGGTAATAAAACCATCTGTAGTCCCGACGCACTTCCATCTTGCTGCCGCTGTGCAGCATTATGATGATCCGAGACTGCAGGCAGAATACATCTACAGCCTCATTGAAAGCGAGGNGGTTTGATGGGTAACGTNATGGTCATTCCGGCCAGACGCCAGGTCGGAAATACGGTAAAAAAATCCGAGCAGCCTAAGCTCCGCGTTGCNGCCTACTGCCGAGTCAGCACGGATTCTGATGAACAGGAAACAAGCTATGACGCACAGGTCACCCACTACACAGAGTACATTCAGAAAAATCCGGAATGGGAGCTGGCAGGTATTTTTGCTGATGACGGTATCTCCGGTACCAACACAAAGAAGCGTATGGAATTCAACCGTATGATCGACGAGTGTATGGCCGGTAACATCGACATGGTCATCACCAAATCCATCAGCCGGTTTGCCCGCAATACTCTTGACTGCCTTCAATACATCCGGCAGCTCAAGGACAAGAATATTCCGGTTTACTTCGAAAAGGAATCCATCAACTCGATGGATNCCAAGGGCGANGTNCTGNTCACGATTATGGCNNGTCTTGCACAACAGGAAAGCCAGTCCCTCAGCCAGAACGTGAAGCTGGGGCTTCAGTACCGCTACCAGCAGGGCGAAATCCAGGTCAACTGCAACCGCTTCCTCGGGTTTACAAAGGATGAGAATAAGCGCCTGATCGTTGTCCCTGAGGAAGCAGAAATCATAAAGCGCATCTACCGGGAATACCTCGAAGGTGCCAGCATGCTGAAAATTAAGCGTGGTCTTGAAGCAGACGGCATTCTCAATGGTGCCGGAAATGAAAAATGGCATACCAGCAATATCAATCAAATCCTACGAAATGAAAAGTATATTGGGGATGCCCTTTTACAGAAAACATACACCACTGACTTCCTCACAAAGGCTCGAGTAAAGAACCACGGCGTCGTCCCACAGTATTATGTGGAAAACAGCCATGAGGCCATCATCCCGCGTGAAATATTCATGCAGGTGCAGGAGGAACTCATCCAACGCCGCATCGTCCACACCAGCCCGAACGGTAAGAACAGGACCTTCAGCTGCATCCACTGTTTCTCTAACATGATTGTCTGTGGTGGCTGCGGCGAGGTGTTCCGCAGGGTTCACTGGAACAACCGAGGCAAGAAATCAGTTGTTTGGCGGTGTGTCAGCCGCTTGGAGAACACAGGCTTGTTCTGCGAGGCCCGAACGGTACTTGAGAGCACCTTAGAGCAAGTGATGGTCACGGCCATCAACCAAGCATTGTGTGATAAAGATCATTTTCTCATCACGCTGCAGAAAAATATCGAAACCGTTCTGGAATCCGAAAAAGGCCAGCCGCTTACCAATGTCGACAAGCGGCTGGCCGAACTGCAAGAGGAGCTTTTGAAGCGAACCAGTGCCCGAACCGATTATGAGGACGTCGCCGAGGAGATTTACCGCCTGCGTGAGGAAAAGCAGAAGCTTCAGTTGGAAGGCGCCGGGCGGGACGAGCAAAAAAAGCGCATCGCCGATATGAGCACTTTCCTTCGGGAGCAGCCCACCGCCCTGACCCAATACGATGAGCCACTTGTCCGGCGGTTGATTGAAAAGGTCACCATCTACGAGGACAAATTCACCGTGGAATTCAAGTCCGGCGTGACGGTCGATGTGGATGAATAAGTGGTAAAAGAGCAAGGCGCTCTACGAAATTACATCGCAAGGTGCCCTGTCTCTAATCGTATTGATATAATAGAGATGCAACCATTTGAAAGAGTCTTATAAACCACTTGCAAAGGCCCCCTTTTATATGGTACAATCAATGAAATTGTATAAGGAGTAATTTAAAAACATGCGGCAAGGTATTCTTAGATAACTGTCAATTTGATAGCGGGAACAAAGTGAACCCCCTGATTTTCATTAGGGCTAGTTTTTTGTACCCAATTTAAGAATACTTTTATCATATGATTTGACGTGGAACATGGGTGAGATTGCAAGCTGCTCTCTTGCTGCACATGCCTCCTATGTCAATTCCCTCATTCACTATTCCCTGGTGATAAAAGTATTTATTGCCAGGGAATTTTTGCGCCCTTTTGGGCCTCGGATTAGAAGGGAAAAAACGATATGAAGACAGTTAACATTGGTATCTTGGCGCATGTTGACGCGGGAAAAACAACTTTAACAGAAAGTTTATTATACACAAGCGGTGCTATAGCAGAATTAGGCAGTGTAGACAAAGGAACAACAAGAACAGATTCTATGCTTTTGGAAAAACAACGTGGAATTACGATCCAAGCCTCCGTTACTTCTTTTCAGTGGGGAGATACTAAAATTAATCTTGTTGATACTCCCGGCCATATGGATTTTTTGGCTGAAGTATATCGCTCATTATCGGTATTGGATGGTGCAGTTCTAGTGATCTCTGCGAAAGATGGTGTGCAGGCTCAGACGCGGATTCTGTTTCACGCCCTGCAAAGCATGAAGATCCCCACACTTCTTTTTATCAACAAAATTGACCAGAGTGGGGTCGATTTGCAGAAGGTTTACCGGGATATTAAAGATAAGCTTTCGACTGAAATTCTGATAAAACAAAGAGTAGAGCTGTTTCCCGATCTAAGCGTAACGGATCAAATGGATTTGGAACAATGGGATATTATAATCGCCGGAGATGACGAGCTGCTTGAAAAATATACGCTTGGGGAACAACTGGACATTGCAGCCCTCAAGCGAATTGAAAAGCAAAGGTTTCAGGAGTGCACATTATTCCCGCTCTATCATGGAAGTGCGAAAAAAAACATTGGGACTCCATCTCTGATCGATGCGATTTCGAATGTAGATTCGACAACCGGCAATCATGACGCTGAATTGTGCGGAAATGTCTTTAAGGTGGAATACCTGAAAAAAGGGTGTCGCATGGTATACCTGAGGCTATATGGCGGAACTCTACACACGAAAGATACCGTCATGGTAGCAGCTGGCGATGAAAAAATAAAAATCAATGAAATTAGGGTTCCTTCAAAGGGCGAGATATGCTGTGTGGATGTTGCCAGCTCTGGAGAAATTGTTATTTTACCCGGAACACCATTAAAGCTGAATGATGTAATTGGTAATGCAGAACTGATGCCCCGCAAAATATGGAGCGATTTTTCACGGCCTATGATGCGGGCTACCATTCACCCGGTGAAAGAGACAGAACGCGAATTGCTTCTGGAAGCCTTGACAGAAATAGCTGATGTTGACCCACTCTTGCGTTATGATGTGGATTCCATGACTCATGAAATCACACTTTCATTTTTGGGTAAAGTGCAAATGGAAATTGTATGCGCCTTGCTGGCGGAAAAATACAACATAGCCGCAGCACTGGGTAATCCTACCGTTATCTTTATGGAAAGGCCATTGGCAAAATCCGTTTATACGATTCATATAGCGGTACCGCCGAATCCTTTTTGGGCGTCCATTGGTTTGTCTATCGAACCACTGCCGCTTGGATCGGGAATCCGCTATGAGAGCCGAGTTTCTGTGGGATACCTCAATCAATCCTTTCAAAATGCAGTTGCAGATGGAATTCGTTACGGCTGCGAGCAAGGTTTATATGGTTGGGAGATAACAGACTGCAAAATTTGCTTTGAATACGGCTTATATTTTAGCCCTGTCAGCACTCCCGCAGACTTTCGCTCCTTGGCGCCTATCGTTTTGGAACAAGCCTTGCGTAAATCCGGGACTGAATTATTGGAGCCCTACCTATCGTTCACAGTTTATGCTCCTCAAGAGTATATGTCCCGCTCATATAACGATGTGAAAAAATATGAGGCAACCGTTGGCTCGACGGACATAAAAGGCAGTGAGGTCATCCTGTCTGGTGAAATACCAGCTCGTTATATTCAAGAATACAGAGAAGAACTTGCTTTCTGTACGAATGGCCTTGGGGTCTGCCTTACAGAATTAAAGGGGTATCAAGTCAGCACCAGTAGTCCTGCCTATCAAGCACGTCGTCCTAATCCAAAATTAGATAAAACGCGTTACTTGTTCAATAAGCTGGACACGTAAGAGCCGAAATAGGGAGGAAAACTTTTTCCTGCCTATTTCGGCTTGTGGTTCTTCAAATATCCTTGTTAAGTGATGAGGCTAGGAAGGGGCTCATCCTACTCAAAGCTGCTCTTTATATTCCTTTTCTTTTCTATTTTCGATAGTCTTTTCGAAGAAATGGTTCCTCGACACTTTCGGAAACAAGGAGTTTGTATTTCTGCGGATGGCGGTATGCGTTGCCATGAACCTCATTGTTTCTATAATTTCTGATTTCATCAATAGGAAAATCAGCAAGATAGATTCCTTCCCGTTCTCCTGCTTCAACGATTAGAGTATCCCTGGAACCGGAATCGGAAGGCCTGTAGGCCATCCCGTCAAATGCGGTGGAGTGTCCGTTGCAGTCAGGCTGCCCAAGTGGATAATTCACGGTCGCGATACCAACCATGTTTTCATAGGCTCGCGCTCGCAGTTGTGAAATGCGGTTAATCTCCATCGGGCATGCATTTGGCACCAAAATAATTTCAGCGCCTTTCAGCATCAGGATGCGAGCACTTTCCGGGAACTCGCGGTCGTAGCAGATCATCGCGCCAATCTTCACGTTGCCTTGCTCAGTGTTGAGATCGGCAACGTAAAAATCATCACCGGCCGTCAGCCTGCATTCGTCGCCAAAATCGCAGGTATGTACTTTCGCATAAGTGAGCACACGATTGCCGAAACGGTCGAAAAGGCATAACGTGTTCCTCGGCAACGGCTCGTACTTTTCAAGAAAAGTGATTCCGATTGCCATGTCAAGCTCTTTCGCTAGTGCGGCGAACGAACGCATAAATTCGCTGTCGGCCGATATAGCGCTTGCTTTCAATTCGTCAATATTTTCTGGAATGTTGTAACCAACGCTCCACATTTCGGGAAAAAGAGCGATATCCGCGCCCATTTCCTTTGCTTTTTTGCAATGCTGTACTCCTTTTTGCAGATTTTCCTCCAATGTATTTTTCGGCAGAAGCTGCAATAAGGCGACTTTCAGATTTTTTATCATAGAATCCCCTTTCTCTATTAAATTATATTAAGTTTCAGAAATCACTTTTGCCATTCTGAAATTTACCAAAGAAACGCCTCTTCTGACTGCAATATTTTCAGCCTGTACGGTGTACCCAAGTTTTTCAAACAAAGGTTTAGCCGTAACGGAAGCGTACGTTTCAAAGCAAACCGCACTGTTCTGTCCGACACGTCGCTCCAATTCCGTTACCAGCGCTATTGCAATACCAACACCTTGATAATCCTTATTCACAAAGAGCCTGTCCAGATAGCCGCTTTTGTCCATATCGGCAAAGCCCGCAATCACTCCGTTCCACACAGCCACCAAAGTGGTGTGCTCCAAGAAGGAGTGATTCCATTCGTCTAAATTGACATGACCTGGGGCCCAAGCGTCAAGCTGTTCTTTTGTATAGTCCTTCACGTTTACCGTGTGAACAGTATCGTAAAACAACTGCGCCAGCAAAACGCAGTCGTCCGGTTCGTATTCTCTGATAAACATCATAACCCCCGTTGTATTCCTTGCATAGAAAGGCCATTTTTCGGCTAGTATCTTCGTACTGTTCCCACGCACACGCCAAAATCCGAAAAACATCTATCCTGTACTCTCACCAAGCCCCAAAAATGAAAAACATCTATCCTGTCCTGTCGTGAAAGCCCGTTATCAATCCTGTTCTCTCGCGAACGGAATCCGACCCGATAGACTGATTTCCATGCACAAGCAAAATCACGTTCTGGGTGTACAATTTAAAATTGTAAAAACGCACAAATGGCTTATTTACTGGACTTTTACTACACTCACTTCTCAACTCGTGACATCAATACTACCGTCTCAACGTGCCGGGTATGCGGAAACAGATCTGCCGGTGTAGCTTCGATGAATTTGTATCCGCCTTCTGTGAGTATCTTTATATCCCTGGCTAGCGTTGCCGGATCGCATGACACATAGACTATCTTCGCAGGGCCTGTTTTTATTACTGCCTCCAGAAGCGCACGGTCGCACCCCGCACGCGGAGGATCAAGTATGGCGACATCAGCATTATTAACTACAGAAAGTGTGATTTCTTCGTATTTTCGTCCCGCCGGTTTCATGCCGGTCATCTCGGGCAGCAGATCTTCCGCGCGTCCGCATAAAAATCTGGTATTTTTTATATCGTTTATCTCGGCATTGCGTCCGGCATCTTCCACGGCATCCCTTACTGATTCGATCCCGACAACAAAACCTGCTTTCTTCGCGCACCATAATCCGATCGAACCGACACCGCAGTACAGATCGAGAACATTTTCCTCGCCCTGCAAATCAGCATATTCGATCACTTTATCATACAGCATCCTCGCCATCACCGGATTTACCTGATAAAACGAAAGCGGAGATATACCGTACGTCAGATCGCCGAACTTTTCGCGGATGCTCCGGCAGCCGTCGAGAAGGACCATTTCTTTACCATACACCTGCTCACCCTTCTCAGTATTAACGTTTAAAAATACGCTTTCGAGTGAATATCCCGACTCATGAACAGCCTGTCTCAGCAGTTCTATCAGCCTTTCCTGATTCGGCAGTTTTCGACCGTTGACCACGAGAATGGCCATGACTTCGCCGGTCATGAACCCGGTCCTGACTACAAGCCTCCGCATAAGGCCCTTCTGCCACTTGCCGTCCCAGGCGGTCACACCGCTTTCTTTCATATACTGTCTGACAGCTTCCGCGCATGCCATTGATGCGGCGCTTTGGAGCATACACTTCCTGCAGTTGACGACTTCGTGTGTGTTTCCCCGGAAAAAGCCCACTGCCGGTTTGCCTGTGTTTTCCGCTATTCCGTTATTCTTCGCCGTCAGTCCGCCTGCTCCGATTGAATATGTCACTTTATTTCTGTAATGAAACGGTTCTGCCATGGATATAACAGGCCTGACGACAGGATCTTCTACGCCGCCGATCCTCCGGAGTTTGTTCATGACCTGGCCGTATTTTACATCAAGCTGTCCCTCGTAATCCAGGTGCGCGAAAGCGCAGCCGCCGCAGATATCCGCATAAGGACAAAGCGGAGCGATGCGATGCTCGGACGGCTCAATTATTTTGATGAGATTCGCATATGCATAATGTTTTTTGACCTTAGTGATCCTGACTTTTACAGTATCTCCCGGCACTGTACGGTCGACAAATACTGCAAGGCCGCCGGAGTGTCCCCCGGCTTTTCCGATGCCTTTGCCCTGGTCGCTCATGTCGACGATTTCTAATTCTGCTGTCTGTCCCTTTTCAAACATCGATCCACTCCAAAATATTACTGATAACATTATATCATAATTAAAAAGCGAGTCGATATTGCAGACCCGCTTTTCGAAAACTTTATTATTTGCCTTTTATCCGACCATAGCGGCAAGCTGTTCCCTGCCGATAGCGCCTACATCTTTTTTCGACTCTTCACCGTTCTCAAAAACGATGAATGTAGGTACTGCCATAACACCGTACTTCGATGCCACGTCAGGGCTCTCGTCGATGTCGAGCTTGCAGACTTTGATGTCGCTGTTCGTTTCAGAAAGCTCCTCGACAACAGGACCCATCATCTTGCACGGTCCGCACCATGTTGCGAAGAAATCGACTAAAACTTTTTTATCGGACTTCAGAACTTCAGCTTCGAAATTTCCGGAATTTACTTTTGTTACTGCCATTTTGTTACCTCCTTGTGTTTTTACGAATCATGTATACCCTCGCTGACATGATTAAACCACTTTATTTCATCATTTTTATTATCGTATCGTACAATTCCGTATGATGCTTTTTGATATTGAGAGGATTGAGATCAGTGTCTGTCAGAGGATGCTTTGTCGTTCCCGTCACATGGACTTCGCCTGTTTCCTTATTCACTATTTCATACTCGAATTCGATCGTGGCGGCTTTCATGCTCTTTACTTTAGTCCTGACAACAAGCTTTTCATAAAGCTTTGCCGGTGTCTTGTAACGAATATCCAGCGCGATTATCGGCAGCCAGATCTGCTGTCCTATTTTCTTTTCATATGCCCTCAGAGGTTTCTCCATCAGCTTTGTTCTGCCGAGTTCCATCCAGGTGACATATGTGCCGTGATATACGATCTGCATGGCATCCGTATCGGCGAATATCGGCATGACTTCTGTTTCATTTACTACCATTATCCCTTGTCTCCTTTTGATTATTTCTTTAATTCTACTGTAACGAGCTTCCCGTGCGTTACGAGCTTGATGCTCTTGAATCCGCCGATCAGCTCTGAAAGCGAGCTGCAGCCGTAACTGCTGACATCGAAATCCGCCCATCTGTTCTGGAGCTTGGAACCGACTTCCCCAAGCGTGGTGCCTTTGTCTCTGTTGTTGTTGGCAATAACGATGCCGCGGACACGCCTTTCTATCGTTCTTCTGCTGACGACATTCTGTTTATCTTTTTGTGCTTTGCTGCGGATATCATCGATTTTTTCCTCTTCAGTCTCCGACTTTTCTTCTTCTGCCTTCGCCGCATCCAGATTCACGAATTTATTATACGCCGCTATCAGCGCGGCCGGTGTTTTGGCTTCTCCCATGCCTATCACCATCATGCCCGACTCTCTCAGCCTGCTGGCAAGCTTCGTGAAGTCGCTGTCCGACGAGACTATGCAGAACCCGTCCACTTTACCGGAATACAGAATGTCCATCGCATCTATTATCAGTGAGATATCCGTCGAATTCTTCCCCTTCGTATTGCTGAACTGCTGTATCGGAGTAATGGAATTCTCCAGCAGTACGCTCTTCCATTTCTTCGTCTCCGTTCTCGTCCAGTCCCCGTATATCCTCCTGTATGTCGTTACTCCTTCTTCATTTACTTTATCCAGTATAAGATCAATATAGTCAGCCGAAACATTATCTGAATCTATCAGCAGCGCTATTCTCTTTTCTTCCATTTATTTCCTTCCTTTTCTATCGGCCTTCCGCCAATTCCATGATCCTTTTCAGACGGCTGTTCACACCCGCTTTTTTCAGCGGAGGATCCAGCATTTCCCCCAGTTCGACAAGAGTAGCATCCGGATTTTCGAGCCTGAGTTCGGCTATCTCCTTCAGCTTTTCCGGCATAATGTCAAACCTTCCGTCGTCCCTGAGCTGCCTTATTGCCGCCGTCTGTTTTTCGGAAGCCGCCAGCGCTTTATCTATATTTGCCTGATCACAGTTGCTCCGTCTGTTCGCTTCGTTCCGGAGCTCTTTTCTCATGATCACATCTTCATAAACAAAGTACTGTGAATGCGCGCCCATTATCGCGAGAATATCCAGGATCTGCCCCGAATTCTTCACATATGTCACGTATTCCTTCTTCCTCTGCACTTTTTTCGCGTGGATGTCCGTGAATGAGTTAATTAACTTTCTCACATCCGACGCCAGTTTGTCGCTGGTGCATACTATCTCGAACAGATACTGATTATCAGGATTAGTCATCGTTCCCGCGCCAAGGAAAAGACCGCGCAGATATGCTTTTCTCTCGCTTTTTTTTCGTATCAGCCCTTCGTATATTCCATCGCTGATAAAGTTCATGCCTTCGCGCACCATCAGTATCCCCGTTTCTCGGAGTATCTGATCCGAAAGATTCTCAGGTCCGATCGTGATGATGTAATACTTTCCCTTTTTGAGAGTCTGTCCCTGTCCGACGTCTATCTGCGCATCTACGCTGAAGTATTCTCTGATGAGCTTCTTGTAATGTCTTGCCACCGCGTTGTTTTCTGTATTCAGAACTATTTTAAATCTGCCGCCTCCCACGAGTCCAATGCTACCGCAGACTCTTATGAACCCGGCTATTTCCGCCAGCATGCATTCCTTCTTGTCGGGCATTATTCTGGCAAGTTCATTTTTTGTTTCACTGGCAAATGACATAGTTATCTCTTGTTAGCATCCCTGTGCTCAATAGTGACCTGTTTCCCCTGAAGTGTGAAGAGATCATACATCTCATTAGCCATAGCAACGCTCCGGTGCTGTCCGCCGGTGCATCCGAACGCTATATTAAGATTGTATTTGCCTTCCCGCATATAGCACGGGATTATAGCATTGATGAGTCTGTTGAGATTCTTCACGAAAGTCTGGCTCTCCTGGAATTTCATCACATAATTTCTGATTTTCTTGCTGTTGCCTGTCAGTCTCTTGAGACTCGGCACATAAAAAGGATTCGGTATGAATCGCATATCGAAGATCATGTCGGCCGTGAGCGGAAGTCCGTTCTTATATCCGAACGAAACAATATTGATCACGAACGTTTCTTCCTGATTCTCTGCAGAAAAAAGATGAAGGAGCTCGCTTTTTAATTTGGCAGTTTTCATATTCGATGTGTCCACCACATAATCAGCTCTGTTCCTGAGATCGATAAGCGCTTCTCTTTCTTTTTCGATGTCTTCGATCGTAGCCGCTTTTCTTGTCAGCGGATGTACTCTCCTCGTCTCGTTGAACCTGCGCACCAGGACTTCATCTGAGGCCTCAAGAAACAAAATTTTGTATTCCACCTTGCTGTTCTGCAGATAATCCAGGCCTGCCCTCAGATCAGACAGAAATTCTCCGCCTCTGATGTCCACAACAAATGCCACCTTCTCGATCCCCGTTTTTTCATTGAGAGCGAGAGAAATAAAATTCTGTATCAGCGCAGGGGGCATGTTGTCCACGCAGTAATATCCGATATCTTCAAGGCATCTGACTGCCTGCGATTTGCCGGCTCCCGACATTCCTGTGATAAAAATAACTTCCATCTCTTTTTATACCTCTTCTTCTGTTTTTTCCAGATTCACGATCCTGGAAAGATCAAGGCCTGCCGCTTCCGCCCTTTCGAGTCCTCCGGCATAATCGCCGACTCTTTCGGGATTATGGGCATCGCTGCTTATAACGAATTTCACATTCTCTTTCATCGCAGTCTTTATTTCATCAACAGTGAGATGCGGATGATGAGTACTGATCTCCATCCATGTCCCTTTCACTGCGCAGGCCTTTGCGATTTCTGCAATGTCGAACGATCCCTTGTCGCCGGGATGAGTAAGGATCTTAATATCATTATTCATGACAGCATTGACAATCATATCTGTATTTCTCACCATAAGCGCCTGTGTACGCCCGGCCGAATTCCCGATACCGTGCTTCCAGGTCCAGTTCGCCATACAGTAGCCGTTTCTGACGCCGAAATGATATCCTGCCAGAATAAAATCGAACATGCCTGTCTCCTCAGGTGTGATATCAAGTCCGTTTACTGTTCCGCATACTGTATTTGCTTCAACGCTCATCCATATCTTTATCTGCGGATACTTTTTCTGCACTTCGTTGATTTCTGCTCTCATCTTCGGAAAATCACTTCTTTTGACTCCATATGTGAGATGCCCCGGACCGTGATCTGAAATTGCGATTTCGCGCAGCCCTTTGCTTACTGCCTCGCGCACGTTTTCTTCAACCGTGCCTTTTCCGTGCGAATATGGTGTATGTGTGTGATAATCGAATGTCATTTTGTACATAAGTCGTCTTCTCCTATGATCCTCACTTCGGGTTCAAGCATGACACCCGAATTTTCCATTACTGCGGCCTGCACAAGATGCATAAGCCTGATTATATCAGCAGCTGTCGCACCACCGGTATTGATAATGAATCCCGAATGCAGCTCGGAGACCTGCGCGCCTCCGACCGCAAGGCCTTTAAGCCCCGCATCCTGAATAAGCTTACCGGCGAAATAACCTTCCGGCCTTTTGAAGAAACTTCCCGCGCTCGGATAATTTACCGGCTGTTTCGCATTGCGTCTGGACCCGAAATCCTTCATGGCCGCTTCAATGCTTTCCCGGTCGCCTTCTGCCAGCGCCAGTACGGCCTCAGTCACAATGTCTCCGCTTTTCTGGAGTGCGCTTGTTCTGTATCCGAGAGACAGTTCACTGTTCATCAAGGTTTTTTCTTTTCCTTCACGAGTGATCACGGAAACGGTTTTGATGATATCCTTCATCTCGCCGCCGTAGGCTCCCGCATTCATGAATACGGCGCCGCCTATGCTGCCCGGTATCCCGGAAGCGAACTCCATGCCGGCAAGTCCCACTGCCAGTGCTCGCCTTGATACTGCCGCAAGAAGCGCTCCGCTTCCCGCCGTTATCTCATTTCCGGATACTTTGATGCCGGCAAACATATCACCGATATGGATAACTGCGCCGCGGAATCCGCCGTCTCTGACAAGAATGTTGGATCCGTTCCCGACGACTATGTATTCCGCTCCCTCTTCCGCAAGTACAGCCGCAGCGATGCGAAGCTCCTCTTTTCCTTCCGGCTCGATGAGCAAATCAGCATATCCGCCCGCCTTGAAAGAAGTATACTCTTTCATATCGGCACCGGTGATAATATTCCCTTTTATTCTGCTTTCAAGCTTTTCCCTGATTATCGAGAAAGACTCTGACATTAGGCCCCTCCTTGTATGTGAATCGTTATGCTACATATTTTAACACAAAACGGCAACATTTGACACATAAACGCTTTCTGAGGATATTATTGCATAAAAATTAATTTTTTTGCATTTTTCTCTTGCATTGATGCCGTCACCGTTGTATAATCCAATACAATTGATGCATAATTATTCATAACATAACATTGGAAAAGGAGATTTCAAAATGGCAAAGGAAAAAGCAATACTTGCATATTCAGGCGGTCTCGATACGTCTACTATCCTCACATGGCTGCAGCACGAGTTCGATTATGAAGTAATCGCCGTATGCTGCGACGCGGGACAGAATGATGATTTCGAGGCTATCGACAAAAAGGCGCTTGCTACAGGCGCATCAAAATCGATCATCTGCGATATCAAGGAAGAATTCATTACTGACTACATCTGGCCGTGCATAAAAGCAGGCGCTATATACGAGGGAGACTATCTCCTCGGCACATCCATGGCAAGACCGCTCATGGCCAAGAAGCTTGTGGAAATAGCGCATCAGGAAGGTGCAAATATCATCTGCCACGGCTGCACAGGAAAAGGAAATGACCAGGTAAGATTTGAAACTACGATCCACGCTATGGATCCGGGCATAAAAATCATTGCTCCGTGGAGATTCTGGGACTTCCATTCGAGAGAAGATCTGATTGCCTACGACAACGCTCACGGAGTTCCTATCGAGCAGACAGTAGCGAAGATCTACAGCCGCGACGAAAATATATGGCATATCAGCCACGAGGGCGGAAACCTCGAAAACCCGTGGAACGAGCACAATGACGACATACACGTTCTGAGCAAAACAATAGAAGCAGCTCCGGATGAAACAACATATATCGAACTTGATTTTGAACAGGGTGAGCCGGTTGCGCTCAACGGACAGAAAATGGACCCTGTCGCTCTCCTTCTTGAGCTCAATAAACTCGGCAGCGAGAACGGCATCGGGACATGCGACATCGTGGAGAACAGACTTGTCGGCATGAAGTCGAGAGGCGTTTACGAAACTCCGGGCGGAACTATCATCTACAACGCGCACAAAGACCTCGAAAAACTATGTCTGGACAGGGAGACACTTCATTACAAGGAGCAGGTCGCAATAAAATTCGCGGATCTCGTTTACGACGGTCAGTGGTTCTCTCCTCTGAGGCAGGCACTGAGTGCATTCGTAGATTCCACTCAGGAAACTGTAACGGGAACTGTTAAGCTCAAGCTCTACAAGGGCCAGGCTGTTCCTGTTGCATCCAAGTCGCCGTATTCGCTCTACAGCGAAGCTTTCGCTACATTCGGCGAGGATGATGTTTATACACAGGCTGACGCGGAAGGTTTCATCAACCTCTTCTCGCTGCCTCTGAAGATCAGAGCTATACAGAAAGTTACGAACAACCTTAAATAGCTTCCAATGTTATAGGATACATACAGCCAAAAGCCCCGCTGACGCAATGCGCCGGCAGGGCTCTTGACTTTTTTGTTCTATTGTCCGTCGCTGTAATTCATGATGCCGCGGAGAAATCCTCCCCTCGCCTTCTTTTTCGGCGCGGCGCTCTCTCCGCAGTAATGTATCGTGCACGCGAGCGAGTTTTTTTCAGCCACCGCAATGCCGTAGGATCCGCTGCTTCCGTCACGCGGGTTCGTCAGGCTCCCCGGGTTCATCAGTCTCACCCCGTCCATTACTGTAGTAAATGCCTGATGCGTATGCCCGAAAAAGGCAGCTTTATATCCCCTTTCCTGACATGTGTACAGCAGTTTCAGCGGATCGTAATATACGCCGTACATATGTCCGTGCGTAAGGAGTATCGGTCCGAAGTCTGTATCGAGAACTGTCTCCGACTCTTCTTTTGTCATGGCTCCGTCGCAGTTGCCTCTAACTGCAATAAAAGGCACTCCGAGATCACTGCCTATTTTTTCAGCGTCCGCCCGGTGATCTCCGAGATGCACCAGCAGGTCGATCCCTTCAAGGCTTCTGTATATTTCTTCTGTTCTGTCTGTAAAGCGGTGTGTATCGCTTACAACGAGCATTTTCATCTGTTCCTCCTGTTATCGGTATTTATGAATGTAACAGCAGCTGTGGCCAGCAGCTTCCCGCTGCTTTTGCTGAATGCCCTTCCGCTCATATGCACGAGCGTACGGCCGTTCGATTCAATGATTGTTCTGATCACAGCTGTATCACCATGCATGGCGGGTCTGATAAATCTTACGTTCAGGCTCACCGTAGGGTTGAACTCAAGCCCGTTGATGACTTTCGCCAGAGACCCTGCCGATATATCGAACATCGTGCAGAGTATCCCGCCGTGGACCTGCCCGGCCTGGTTAAGTTCCCATTCCAGTATCGGATATTCTATTTCTGAAGTCATTTCCTCCAGTGAACACCGGACGGGATGCGGCTCCAGCCGGCCGTTGAAGCTGCCGCGCATATCGAAACCTTCCGGATCGAGTGCTCCGCAGAGCTGTTTCCACATTGTTTCCTGATCTTTTACCATTTATTATTCTCCTTTTGTCTCTTGTCCTTAATATTATACCTGCATTCCCCTCCGATACATAGGTTTTTTTAAGCTTGAAAGTTTACAATTGTGTCAAATGAATGTAAAATGAGTAGTTGTGTATACAACCTAACGTGTAGGAGATGAAAATATTATGAGAAACTGGAGAATGTCGGTGGCGAGATTTATGTACGGACGCTACGGCATCGATAAATTATATTACGCACTGCTGATTGCATACGTTATCCTCATGATCCCGGGAATGATTTTTCAGATCAGGGTCATTTACTGGATAGGCGATGTTTTGCTTATTTATATGTTTTTCAGAGTTCTTTCGAGAAATATATATAAAAGGCAGCAGGAAAATTACCGCTTTACAAAAGTCTGGAGCAGATTCACGGATTTCAGGACGCATGTATATCATACCTGCCCGAATTGCCATGCAACTCTCCGCTTCCCGAGAAAAGCCGGAAAATTTCCTGTAGTCTGCCCAAAATGCAGCCATCATTTCAACATAAGGAACTGGCTGTAAATATTAAAACTGATTGTAAAGTGTTATGATAGTTAAATACGAGGAGGTTTTAACAAAATGGAAAAAGTCAAAGTGGTACTTGACTGGTACCCGAACAATAATCACGCAGGATTTTTCCTGGCGGATGCAAAAGGACTGTTCAAAGAGGCAGGCCTCGATATTGAAATAGAAGGTTCGGCAAACGGATCCGGGGAAGCCGGCGATGCTGACATAATGATTGCTTCTGAACCTGATATTCTTACCATGAAAAACAACGGTCAGGAAGTGACTGCAGTTGCCAGGATATTCCAGCAGTGTGACTCCGGCATAGTATCTCTCAGGTCCGCAGGTATCGAAGGGCCGAAAGATCTTGAAGGCAAACGTCTTGCTGCCCTTGATGCGCCGTGGTTCGATACGCTTATGGAATTCTGCCTCCAGGCCGGGCGCGGAGATTACAGCAAAGTAAATGTCGTTAAGGCCGATCTCGGCGACGTGACGAAAGTTCTCGGCAATGATGCCGATGCCGCCTGGGTATACGGTGCCTGGGAGCTCTCTGTTCTCAAAAACGCCGGGCTTGAATATAACTACTTCAATATGGAACACGATGTGGCTCATATATTCGACTTTGCCGCTCCGTGCATAGTTGCCTCCGGCAAGTTTATCGAGGAAAGACCGGAAACTCTCAGAACTCTCATCGAAGTTCTTTCCGCAGCCTACAAAGATATCGCTGCGCATCCGAGACAGTCTGCAGATTATGTTGAAAAATACATACCGCAGGCAGGCGGAAGAGCTGTCGTAGCAGACGGCCTTGTTCATATGTCGGAGATCCTTCTTGACGGGAACGGCGACTGGGGCAAGATCAACCACATGCACTGGGCTAAATTCGCAGACTTCATGTGCGAAAAAGGTCTGATCGCTGACAGAATGGAAGGCGAATACACGAACGATTTCAATCCTGCAGAATAAGCAGAATAATCGGGAACATAAAACTGCCCCTGACAGCCCGGCCGCACCGGTCAGACTGAAAGGGGTTTTTATTTTGTCTTTTATTACCGTCCCGCTACTGATCGGCTTCTTCGTCAGTTATCTTCGAAAAGCCCTTTCCCGCACCCCAGACGCCGTCAACTCTGATTATCGTTACGAATGCGTCCGGATCCAGTTCAATGAGTTCCTTCTTCAGGTCAAGACTCTCGCGCGGTGAGCAGAGAAGCCTGAACTCGGTTCTGACCTGATGTGTGTAGCCTCCGATCACATCATGCATCGAAAGCCCTCTGTGCAGGTTGTTGATTATAAAATGCTCGATCTTGTCCGGTTTCTCTGTAATGATCTGCAGCTGCACTATCTTTGACGAGAAGCCGTAAAGCACCACATTTATTGTCTCAGATATTACCAGTTCATTGATGATCGCATACAGCGCGATTTCCGTCCCGTATATAAATGCCGAAGCGATTATTACTATAACATCCAGCGCGACCATTATCTTGCTCTGCGCCATCTGCGGCAGCCACTTTTTACGGATGACTTTCGCCAGTCCGTCCGTTCCCGCATATGTGTATCCGCGGTAGAAAATCAGCGATGAGCTTATTCCCGAAAATATTCCGTAAAATATAGCTCCGAGCAGCTTATCGCCGCTGCTTATCAGCTGGATATCAAAGTGCCCGAATATCCAGGTGAAGGCCGGGAACATCACAAACATTATCAGTACCCGTCTGACCTGTTTGAATCCCAGCGTCAGCCACGTTATCAGAACAATGACCCCCGAAAAAATATAGTACAAAAGCGAGAAATCCATTCCGGTGACCTGCATCACGATCCTGACGATACCCGTTACGCCGCCTGTCGTCAGCCCGCAAGGTATCATGATATACTGTATGGCCGCCGCTCCTACAGCACACGATCCCATACAGAAAAGCATATCTATCAGAAAATGTTTTACTTTCGATTTTGATTTATTGTCTTTTCCGCTATAATTTGTATCCGTCATACATGTTACACTCCTGTTTAATCTATTTAGACCCGATGCATTATTATACTATTACCGCACTATAATTCAACTATCTTTTCCGTCACATTGCCGAAAATATCGATTGCCCGTATGCTTATGCTGCCTTCCTCGCGTATGATCTTTCTGCATCTGGTCTCGATCACACCTTTTCCCTTGCAGAAGCACTGGTCAGGCCTGTGCACCGCACCGTCAAAGCTGAAATCCACGCTCCAGAAATCTATCAGCTGAAGCGGATCTTTTGCCTTTACATCTCTGACAACATCTTTCATATCTTTGCCGAGCGGCAGGCTTCTCATTGGCGGCGCATAATTTATGATTTTGATTTCCGCTATGCTGCTGTCGCTCACACCGGCCGCTGTAATGTCAACGGCGCATTCGAGTCTGCCGCTTCTTCCCCTGATTTTTTCGTCAGCTGTAAGTATCGTAAAATCAGCTTCAGAAAGACGTTTCTGTGATGCGGCTATTGCCAGAGCCCCTTCATCACAGGCGATCCACTTCCTTCCGGTCTTCTCACAGACTGCAGGCATTGTTGCCGACCCGCAGAAAAAATCGGCGCAGAGATCACCTTCAGACGTGCAGCTTTCTATGATGCGTTTCAGCAGCGCCTCCGGTTTCTGCGTCGCATATCCCGTCCGTTCTCCCGAAGTTCTGCCGACCATATCGATATGCCAGACATCCTTCACATTCACCATCGTATACCAGCCGAGCTCATCCTTGTATTCTTTCACATTTTTGAAGCGGTAAGGCTTGAACCCTCGGTTGTATGATTTTTCAGTTCCCGGGTCGAGAGTATATGCTCCGGTCCTGGAATAAAAAAGAAGCGTATCATGTTTTCGCGAGAAATGCCGCTTCCCGGAACCGCCGGATTTATATTGCCAGATGATTTCATTCACAAAATTTTTCTCGCCGAAAACCTCGTCCATTACTACCTTGACATAATGGACAGCGTGCCAGTCGAGATGTACCCAGATACATCCGTCATCAGCCAGCAGATCTTTCATCAGCATAAGCCTGAATGTCAGATTCCCGAGATAATCAGCCATGCCAGCCTGCCATTTGTCATTATATGCAGATGTTCTGATCGTCGGGATATCTTCCATTTCGTCAGACTCGAGCTTGATGCTCGCCGAATAATCCGCTTTCGAAAAAAACGGCGGGTCTACATAAATCAGTTTTATCTTTCCTGAAAGGTCTCTGTTTTTCAGCAGATACTTCATGAAACCGGCATTATCGCCGAATGCAAGAATATTACCGCCCTTTCCGAAAATGTCTGACACTCTGAAATTACCGGCTTTTGCTTTTTCGTACTTTTTTCTGCTTCCCTTTACTATTCCGGGGAGCTCTGTAAGCAAGCTCATCTATTAGATCCTCCCTTCCGGCAGCCTTCAGCGCTTCGATCACAGTTTCACGGTTTTCCGGCTTCTTGAAATGCATAAGCGCTCTCTGATATTTTTTTCCTTTAAGATCTTTCGCGACATAAACGCTTTTCATCGTGAACGGATCTTTTTCCGCATAATACATTGTCGTTGCCAGAGTCCCCGGTGTCGGATAGAAATCCTGCACCTGATCTGGCACGAACCCAGACTTCTTAAGATACAGCGCAAGCTCGACCGCATCGTTCAGCGTACAACCCGGATGCGATGAAATCAGATACGGGATCATATACTGCTTCTTTCCTATTGTATCGTTTATCCTGAAAAATTCCTTTGAAAAATGCTCGAAAACAGAAATATCCGGTTTTCTCATATATTTCAGCACTTCAGGCACAACATGTTCCGGCGCGACTTTGAGCGTCCCGCTTACATGATATTTGCACAGCTCTTCCAGAAAAGTTCTGTCCCTGTCCGCCATCACATAATCAAAACGTATTCCCGATCTGATGAATACCTTCTTGACGCCCGGCAGCATCCTCACTGCATGAAGGACTTCGAGATACTCCGTATGATCCACAATCATCTGGCTGCATGGCCGCGGATACATACAGTCTTTATTATCGCACACACCGTATTTCAGCTGTTTTTTGCATGCGGGATTGTGGAAATTAGCTGTCGGTCCCCCGACATCGTGAATATATCCCTTGAAATCAGGCATCTCCGTCAGCAGCTTCGCTTCTTTTACTATAGATTCCCGGCTGCGGCTCCTGACCTGCCTGCCCTGATGATATGTCAGTGCACAGAAAGCGCACCCTCCGAAACATCCGCGGTTGCTCACAATGCTGAACTTCACTTCGTCAATAGCCGGTACTCCGCCGTCCTTTTTATATACTGGATGGTAATTTCTCTCATACGGAAGATCGTACACATCGTCCAGTTCGTCGCGCTCAAGAGGCGGCTGCGGAGGATTCTGCACAACAAACGTATGCTCGCCATATTGCTCAACGAGTCTTTTAGCAGTAATGCTGTCATGGCTCCGGTACTGTATCATGAATGACCTGCAGTATTCGTCCTTGTCATCCCTGATTGCCTCAAAAGCCGGCAGAAATATCGTTTCTCTGTCATCTTCAACCTCTCCTGCTGTCACACATGTTCCTCTGATCCAGCCTATATCATGTACATCTATGCCCGCAGCAAGAGCATCTGCGATTTCAACCACCGACTTCTCTCCCATGCCGTATATAAGAATGTCGGCGCGGCTGTCAAGAAGGATCGATCTTCTGACTTTGTCATCCCAGTAATCATAATGTCCGAGACGCCTTAAGCTGGCTTCGAGCCCGCCGATTATTATCGGAACATCATGATATGCCTCCTTCGCCCTGTTGCTGTATACAATAACAGCTCTGTCCGGTCTCTGTCCCGCACGGCCTCCGGCTGAGTATCTGTCAGTTTTCCGGCGCCTCTTAAATACAGAATAATTATTTACCATGGAATCAACATTCCCTGAATTTATCAGAAAACCGAGGCGCGGTTTCCCGAAACGCTTAAAATCATCACAGGATTTCCAGTCAGGCTGTGAAAGGATGCAGACCCTGTATCCGAATCTTTCCAGAACTCTGCTGATAATTGCTGTACCAAAAGAAGGATGGTCTGTGTAAGCGTCTCCTGTAACCAGCACAAAATCCGCCTCGGTCCATCCTCTTTCTTTCATATCTTTTTGACTAATCGGTAAAAAACTCATATCCCGGTCACTTCAATTTCGGTATTTCAAAGTCTGCATAAGTCGACTTGCTGAAAGGCACTTTGAAACGGCCCTTGATGATAGCATGCTGCCATTCGGCAACGGCATCTTCTTCATCATCATTCAGATTGCCCGCTTTATCGCTGAGCGCGACGCCCTCTTCTTTTAGCCCGTATTCAACTGTCTCCGCTTTGAAATGCCCCTTGACGGCTGCTTTGACTTCACTGTCGACCGCAACTGAAAGATTCTTCGTCATTGAGCACATAACGTGATTCGAGTCGAGTCCCGACTGATCCTTATCCGATCCGATCACCCAGAAATTCTTGAGCCCGGCATACTTTATTACGCCTGTATTATCCAATCCGGATGCAGTGAAAATCACATCCGCGCCCTCTGCATACAGCTTCTTGGCCGCGCTCATTCCATCGATCCTGCTGTTGTACGAACCTGTGAAAGTCTTCAGTACCTTCACATCTTTATCCGCCGTTTTCACACCTGCGCGGAAGCCGTAATAAAATCTCCGCATCGACGAAGAATTGATCCCGCCGACAAACCCGACTTTATTTGTCTCTGTCTTCATTGCAGCCGCCACGCCGGCCAGGAACGATCCTTCCTGTTCCTTGAAGAATACGCTCGCCACATTCGGCAAATCCACTTTATAATCTATAACAACATAATTAATGTCAGGATGATCCTTTGCCGTCCGTTTAACAGCCCTGGCGCCGTTTTTCCCACAGGTGACAACAACGACGGGCTCGTCGTTCGAAGCGTCCTCTGTATTGCTTATGACTTCTTTCCCGGTATTGGATTCCAGACATCTGACATCCGCGCCGTATTCATCAGATGCATCTTCGCATGCTGTCCAGATAGCATCGTTGAATGACTGGTCTCCAAGCCCTCCGACATCAGTTACAAAAATAACTTTCGGATTGCTTTTTACCACTTTATTCTCCGGCTTTGTGCACGATGTCATAGTCAATGCCAGCGCTGCTGCCAGTGCCACAGCCAGTATTCTTTTCACCCAAACAAACATCACTCTTCACCTCTAGTATGATTATACCGTATTGCAGGCTTAATGAAAACCCATACGGCATCAAACCATACGATCAATACAATTCCGGTCTTCTCTGCCTGAGAAGCGGAAGCTGCTGCCTGATATCTTCTTCATAGTCTGTATCAATATCACAATAAACGATCTGCGGTTTTTCATCCGCTTCTGCCTTTACATCGCCCCACGGCGATGCTACAAGAGAATGTCCGTAAGCAACATACGGGCCGTTTTCATCCCTTGCCGGACTGCATGCCGCAAAGTAGATCTGATTGTCAAGCGCTCTTGCTCTCATCGAAAGCTGCCAGTGGGCAGGTCCTGTCGTCATATTGAATGCAGCGGGGAGGAATATGACCTTCGCGCCCTCGAGCGCGGTCTTTCTGGCCAGTTCCGGAAATCTCACGTCAAAACATATTTCCACACCCATGGTTCCGTATTCCGTTTCAAAAGTCGTCGTGCTGTCGCCCTGAGTAAATGAATCTGATTCCTTGAAAGTTATGCCGCCTTTTATCGCAATATCAAACATGTGCGCCTTGTCATGCACCGCTATGATATCTCCTTCACGGCCGAATACAAAGCACGTATTATACATATCGTCTCCGCGCAGAAGCGGAATGCTTCCTCCGACAAGATATATGCTGTTCTCCGCTGCCCATCCCGACATAGCCTGAACAAGCGGGCCGTCTGCCGTTTCGGCATTTGCGCGGAAATATCTTTTTGAATACAGGCACGGCCATATTTCCGGCAGGGAAATTATTTCCGCACCGTTCTCCGCGGCCTCGCGTACCATCTTTTCAGCTGTCTCCATATTGGTTTTTTTATCTTCAACACCCGGCATCTGACATAATGCGATCCTGAATATCATTACTTTTCCCCCTTAAGTATCTTTATGAAATTATTTGTGATGCGGCCGGTCATCCCCCAGATCGGTTCTCCGCTGTTTCCGTATATCGGCACGGGCACCTTGCCTCTCCGCCACTTGTATGATCCCGGCGAATTCACTTTCTCATAGGGAAAGTTGTCAGCCGCTTCCTGCACCAGATCGGTATAATGTATTTCCGGCGGATGCTCCATCAGCCACGGGATCGGCACGAGAAAGGTCTTTTCCACTTCATCTCTGCCGATATTCATATCACTTATATCAAGCTTCCCTACGTAACAATACATAGCAAACATGGCCGGCGCATACAGCGTATCGGTTTTTCCGTATATTTCAATTGCGCGCCTCGGCACGCCGAGTTCTTCACGCGTTTCCCGGACTGCAGCCTGAAGCGGAGTTTCACCTTCTTCTATCATGCCTCCCGGGAAGCACACTTCTCCCGGCTGTCTGTCCAGATCCCTTGCCCGGACTTCATAGAGAAGATTGAGTTCGCCGCCTGATTCGACTATAGGAATAAGCACCGAAAAGAAATGATACTTTCCTACTGCGCCCACAGGACGACTTCTGAAAATATCTCTGATCCCTTCTGCTGTATATATTTCGTTCATGTTCTGCTCCGTAATTCAATTGTTCTTTCTATAGAACAGGACGCCAAAATGGCGTCCTGAATCATTCATGTCAATACATGCCTGCTGATGACTAGTTTAAGATTTCGCAGTCTGTAAAATCAACGCCGATCATCTCTTCTTTTTCTGCCGAGAGACTTACCACGAATTCGATTTCAAACATAGCCGAAATCTTCTTCAGTCTGTCTATGAATACAGGCAAATTGCCTAATGAAACATCTGCATGCTTCAAGATCCCGTCGATGAATATCGTGTCTATATCATGATCCGAACTGATTATCCCATAGATGAAGCCGATATACTCGTCGCTGTTTGTGATATGAGGGAAGTCCTCCATGCAAATAACTCTGATATCATGCTTCAAATTGTAGGTCAGTCTGTGATTCTTATTGATAAAGATCACGTGGCCGTTGGTATTGTCTACAAGATCATTAGCTCTCTCTATCATCTGTTTGGTCTTGCCGCTGCCTTTATGTCCCACTAACAATTTCACCATAACACATTCCTCCTTGTTGTAATTTTGCTTTAGTTTATTATACAATAGCAACTGCTTTTTCTCAACTGAAAACAGCGTTAAGGTACGGATTTTTCTTAATATTCTATCCTGTTGAGTCTGAGCTGTCCGCAGGCCGCATCAATATCAGAACCGAGTTCGCGCCGTACAGTACACGGTATGCCTCTTCCTTCAAGAAATTCAGCTATCTCTCCGGCCCTCAGCCTGCTGCTGCCGCGCAGCCCGCTTTCTTTTATATCATTCAGCGGTATTAGATTCACATGACAGATCATGCCTCTCAGAAGATTTGCCAGCTGCATTATCGCTTCCTTCGAATCGTTCACGCCTCTAATAAGCGCATATTCGAAAGTTATCCTCCGGCCGGTTTTGTCAACATGTTCCCTGCAGGCGGCAATCAGCTCATCTATCGAATACTGCCTGCTGACAGGCATAATTTCATTCCTTATTTTATCATTCGGCGCATGCAGCGATATGGCAAGATTCACCTGCGGATAATCATCAGCAAACCTTTTCATCGCCGGTATTATCCCGCATGTAGATACAGTAATATTTCTGAGTCCTATGTTAAGTCCCTCTTCAGCGTGTACCATATCGAGGAATTTTGTCAGCGCATCATAGTTATTTAACGGTTCGCCGGTGCCCATTACTACGATATGACTGATCTTCTCTCCGGTATCCTTTTCAATCGAGACGATCTGATCTGCCATTTCTCCGGCTGTCAGATCACGTACCAGCCCGCCGATGCCGGAAGCGCAGAAACTGCATCCCATGGCACATCCCGCCTGTGACGATATGCACACGGAATTGCCATATTTATATTTCATGAATACGCTCTCAATAAAATTCCCGTCGTGTGTGCGGAAAAGATACTTGCCGGTCCCGTCCGACGATGTCTGTACTGTTTCCTTTTCCAGGCATTTGATCTCCGCACTTTCTTCCAGTTTCACGCGCAGCGCCTTGGACAGGTCCGTCATTTCATCAAAAGTTGCTGCCCCTCTGTATATCCACTGAAATATCTGTTTTGCGCGAAAAGGCTTCTCTCCGGCTTTCCCGACGAACTCCGACAGTTCGGCAAGACTCATATCCATTAAATTTACTTTCATCATATCCTCATTTCTTCCCTCAGGAGGTATTATTATATCACATATATCCTCTGTGCACACATGTTGCTTTTCCATACAATCGCAGATATAATTGTATGGGAGGTCATCATCATGCCTGTAAATTCATTCGTAGATTACCCTATGTCCTGGAAACCGGAGAAAGATATCCTCAAAAGACCTATATACCAGTCGCTGGCAGCAAAACTCGAAGAGGATATAATGAACGGTTTTCTTGCTCCCGATACTCAGCTGCCGCCTCAGCGCGAGCTGGCCGATTATCTGGACATCAATTTCACTACTGTTACCAAAGCATATAAAATCGCAGAACAGCGCGGCCTTGTTTACGCTGTGACCGGACGCGGCACATTTGTTTCGCCTACTCTAAAAGGCGTGGATGCGGTTTCCGCGAAAGAGGTCCCGCGAAACATCATCGACCTTGCGCCGGTTTCATCCTTTGAGCACACAAACAGCCGCATAGTTGAATGCGCGAAAAAGACTCTCGATAAACGCTACGCCGAGCAGCTGATGAATTACTACAATCCTTACGGCATGCCGCATCAGATCCAGGCCGGCATATACTGGCTGAAACAGTTCGGTATCGAAACGGACCCGGAACACACTATTATTTCCTCCGGTGCCCAAAACGGCATTGCGATCTCACTGCTCGGTCTATTCGAACCCGGCGACAGGATAGCAGTCGAGTCGTTTTCGTATTCAAATTTTCTCGAGCTGGCCAAGCGCTACGGCATCAGACTCATTTCCATTGCCTGCGACCACATGGGCATGCTGCCCGGCGAACTCGACGCCGCCTGCAAAAAAAGCCGTATAAAAGGAATCTTTCTCATGCCTTCCTGCAGCAATCCGACCTCAGTTGTGACTACTCCCAGGCGCCGGTCCGCTCTTGCTGCAGTAATAGAGCACCACAACATGATCGTTATCGAGGATGATGCCTACGCTTTTATTTCGCTTGAAGGCGACACACGTTTCGGCGACCCGCTGCAGACGCTTGTTCCTGAGCGCACGATATATATTGCTTCCGTGTCAAAACCTATCTGCTCAGGGCTCCGTACAGCATATCTGGTTTTCCCCGACCGGTATAAAACAAAAATCGAATCCGCATCGACCGACCTCAACATCAAAACATCATCCCTTGATGCCGATGTCGTCACAGAGGCCATCCTTTCGGGCGCGGCTTACGATATCATGAAAGTCAAACTGAAACTCGCCAAACAGGCAAATGCGATCTATTCAGACATCTTTGACCCGCTCGCCTGCATCGGTCATCCCAACGGTCTGTTCCGCTGGCTGCCGATCAAACCGGTCAAGGACTTCCACGAACTTGAACAGCAGCTGCTGGACCGCGGGATAAAAATATTCCACTCCGCACGATTCCTCGCCGGGCCAAGCCTGCCGGAACAATATCTGCGCGTCTCCCTGACCGCTGCCAGGGACCTCAAAGAACTGCGCCGCGGACTCACACTGCTCCGCGATACACTCAGAGAACTCGGGCTGACATAACCGTTACCGGTACAGTATAACCGCAATCATAAAAGGGACCGCGCATATGCACAGTCCCCTTTATATTACTATTATGATTTTTTGTTTTATTTAGCCGCTATAGCTGCTCCCATTTCCAGAGCTTTTCTGTTGAGCGGAATAGCCTTTTCCTTGCCGTGTCCCAGCTTTTCTTTAAGTCCTGCCTCTACGGAATCCATAGCAACAGCCTTGGAATATCCCACATAGGCTCCAAGAAGGATCATGTTGGCGACTTTGTCGTTTCCGAGCTCCTTGGCCATATCATTGCATGGAACTTCAAAATACTTTATGTCGTCTCTTGAAGGCTTGGAAGAGATGAGCGATGTGTTGTAGAACATAGCTCCGCCCTTCTGGACAAGCGGCTCAAATCTCTTGAATGAAGCCTCATCCATGATAACGGCTACTTCCGGATTTTCAATAACAGGTGTTCCGATTTCTTCATCAGAAAGGATGACGTCGCAGAAAGCCACTCCGCCTCTCTTTTCAAAACCGTAAGTAGGTCTGTATGTCGCATTCAAATCTTCTATAACTCCGGCCATAGCGAGAACCTGTCCTATAAGGAGCGCACCCTGTCCGCCGAAACCGGAAAATATTACTTCTTTTAACATTCTATACTCCTCCTAGTCTTCGTCTTTGAATATTCCGAGAGGATATACTTCTTCCATCTCGTTCTTAACGTGCTCCATCGATGCCTGCGGGCTCATATGCCAGTTTGTCGGGCATGTGGAGAGAATCTCTACGAACGAATATCCTTTTTTGTCTATCTGATTCTGGAAAGCTTTCTTCAGGATCTTCTTCGTCTGATTGATATGAGGTACATCATACAGAGCTGTTCTTGCAACCAGTTTTGGAGCTGTCAGTGTAGCGATCATTTCGCATGCCTTCATTGGATATCCGTCAAGATGAGGATCTCTTCCTGCCGGACAGGTCGTTGCCTTCTGACCTATAAGTGTCGTAGCGGCCATCTGTCCGCCTGTCATGCCGTAGATATTATTGTTGGCGAATACTACAGTAATGTTTTCGCCTCTGCCTGCCGCCGAAATAGTCTCGTCGAGACCGATCGAAAGCAGATCGCCGTCGCCCTGATGCAGATAAACGATGCTGTCAGGAAGAGCAGCCTTTACGCCTGTAGCTGTAGCAGGTGCACGTCCGTGCAGACATGCGATATTGTCTACATTTGCATAGTCATATGCCGGTGCCGAGCATCCTACGGATATAACCATTATACTTCTGTCTATAACACCGAGTTCCTCCAGAACTTCGCCTACGAGCTTATGCTCGAGACCGTGTGTGCAGCCCGGGCAGTAATGCGTCGGCCTTGCTTTGAGAAAGTCGGTTCTTTTATAAATCATTTCTCCCATGATTATTTTGCCTCCTTTGCTAATTTGACGCAAGCATCATACATGTCATTTGCACTCGGCATAACGCCCGAAAGTCTATGATATGTTGCGATCGGTTTTGTTCCCTCGAGGGCCAGCTGGACATCCTGCAGCAGCTGGTCGATAGCCATCTCCGCACAGAGCACACCCTTAGCGTCTCTGCAAGCTTCTCTGAGTTCATCATATGGGAACGGCCATACTGTCTGAGGTCTTACCATTCCGATCTTGAGGCCGTTTTCTTTTCCTAGTTTCATGGTCTGTTTAGCGATTCTTGCTGTTGTACCGTAGGCAACGATAACAACATCCGCGCCTTCACAGTCCTTAATGTCGACCATGACTTCGTTTTCTCTGATTTTATCATACTTCTTCGCCAGCTCTTCGTTGAAGGCTTCGCATTCTTCAGGAACATTGAACAGCCCCTTGATTCTGTGAACACTTCCGTCTTCTCTGCGTCCGCCTCTGATGCACCATTCGTTTACGTCCGGAATGGAAGGATCAGGCTGAACGTTTTCCTTGATATCTACAGATTCCATCATGTTGCCTATAGTAGCATCTACCATAACGCCGACAGGAGTTCTGTATTTGAAAGCTGTGTCGAACGCCTTCTGTATCAGGTCACATGCTTCCTGCAGTGTCGCAGGTGCATATGTAGGCAGATAATAGTCGCCGTTTCCGCCGCCTCTTGTCATCTGATTGTAGTCTGCCTGTGAAGCCTGGATAGTTCCCAGTCCAGGGCCGCCTCTCATAACGTTAAGGAATACAGCAGGTACCTGCGTACTTGCAAGGTTTGTAATACCTTCCTGCATAAGAGCAATACCAAGTCCGGATGATGATGTCATCGCTCTTACACCTGCAGCGCCGGCTCCGTAAACCATATTTACCGAAGCAACTTCACTCTCTGCCTGCTTGAAAATGCCGCCCATTTCTCTCAGTCTCCACGACATATACTCAGGGACTTCATTCTGAGGTGTGATCGGGTATCCAAAATAACATTTGCAACCGGCCTGTATCGCGGCTTCTGCTATGGCCTCGTTGCCTTTCATCAGTTTTTTCAAAGTACTTTCCTCCTTAACCTATTGTTTCTCAATCGTGATAGCAGCATCTGGGCATGTCACTGCGCAGCTTCTGCATCCTATGCAGTCTTCAGGCTTTGCGCATTCTGCCAGATCCATTCCCTTGTCATTGATCTTGCCTGTCATCGCCATGATATGCTTCGGGCAAAGGTCAATGCAGAGGCCGCATCCCTTACAATAGTCGGGATTTACTTTAACAATAAACATTTTATCACCTCCGGATAACTGTAGATATAATTTACATCTGATTTACATTTATGTCTGATTTCTCTTTATGTCTAACATCATATTAACACCAAACGAAAAACATTCAATCCTTTAAATTGTATGCCTTACAATAAAATTTTCCTTAATTGGGAATTATCTGACAATGTTTCCCGGCATGATATTTTTTGCGATTTTATTTCGTTTAACGAAACATAAAATCCATTATTTTACAAAAGCCGGGCAATAAAAAAGTCGGGACCCGTTTTTTTCGTTAGGGTCCCGGCTGTGTTTACTCTGACTACCTTTCTATTTTTCTTACAGAAATCATTGTGGAGTGTCCGTTTATATCGAATTCCTGCGCGTCTTTCGTATTTTCGATCGACTTCGCAAGTGTCTCTTTCATGATGTAATCGGTATACTCGACTATAGCCGCCTGTACCTCATCGTCCGCGCCGAAAGCAATGACGATGTTGTCCATCATCTCGAAATCATTCTGCTTACGCAGCTGCTGTACCTTCGATACGATCTCACGTGCGATTCCTTCTTTGAGAAGTCCCTCGTCGAGAGTCGTATCCAGAATAGCAAACAGATTGTTGGCTGCCGCAACGGCAAAGCCTTCCTTTGCATCGATCCTGACGTCGACATACTCAGGCATTACTTCGAACGATTCGCCGTCGAGGTCTATGACGACCTTGCCGTCATTCTCGAGTCTGCTCACGAAATCCTGCGCATCCGCTTTGGCCAGGAATGCCGCATATGGCTTGATCTTTGAGCCAAGGATAGGCCCCACTGTCGGGTAATCCGGCTTCAGCGAATAATTCATGTAATCCGAAAGGTCTTTCTTGAATGTGACATTCTTCACATTGAGTTCTTCCTTTATGAGCGGTGTGAGATCGCTGATCAGCTCCTCATACTTTCCGTCTACCAGAACATCATGCAGAGGCTGTCTGACCTTGATCTGCTCTTTCTCACGCGCTCCTCTTCCGAGTGAAACGATGTCTCTGACAAGATCCATTCTCTCCTCTACATGCTCATCTATCATCGATTTGTCGGCAACCGGATAATAAGCAAGATGCACTGACTCTTTGCCTGTAAGATTTGTGTACATTTCATCGGAAATGAACGGCGCTATAGGCGCGATCAGTTCACATACTCCCACGAGCACATCATATGTTGTCTTATATACGGACTTTTTATCATCCGTCATTTCAGGAGCCCAGAATCTTCTTCTCGCTCTTCTGATATACCAGTTCGAGAGGTCTTCCGCGACGAAATTCTGGATCGCTCTGACTGCCTTCATCTGGTAATATTCGTCCATTGCTTCAGTAGCTTCTTCCACGACTTTGTTGTACTTCGACAGTATCCATCTGTCGAGCTCAGGTCTCTTGTCGTAATCCACCTCGAATTCTGCCGGATCAATATCATCCAGATTCGAATAGAGTACGAAGAAGTTATATACGTTCTTCAGCGTACCGAAGAATTTACTTATTACTTCCTGCAGCCCGGTTTCATCAAATTTTGTCGGCGTCCAGGCCGGCGAGCTGTACATGAGATACCATCTTACAGCATCCGATCCGTACTTGTCGAACATCTCGAACGGATTGACAGTATTGCCCTTGGACTTGCTCATCTTCTTGCCTTCCTTATCCAGGATAAGGTCGTTTACGAGTACGTTTCTGTACGGCGACTGTCCCTTGATGAATGTCGATATCGCCATCAGAGAATAGAACCAGCCTCTGGTCTGATCGATGCCTTCGCATATATAGTCCGCAGGGAAGAGCTCATCATCAAACTCGTCTCTGTGTTCGAACGGGTAATGCACCTGCGCATACGGCATCGAGCCGCTGTCGAACCAGCAGTCTATTACCTCAGGAATACGCGTCATAGTCTTGCCGCATTCAGGGCATGTAAGATGTACCTCGTCCACATACGGTCTGTGCATCTCTATATCCTTCGTGATCTTCTCCTGAGCTTTCTCTACGAGTTCGTCTCTGCTGCCGATACATTCGATATGACCGCACTCTTCACACTTCCAGATAGGGATCGGCATTCCCCAGTATCTGTTTCTGGAAATAGCCCAGTCTTTGACATTTTCCAGCCAGTTGCCGAAACGCTTCTCTCCTACGAACGGAGGATACCAGTTGACTGTATTGTTGTTGGCGACGAGCTGATTCTTCAGTTCTGTCATTTTGATATACCATCCCGGCTTTGCATAGTAGAGCAGCGGTGTGCCGCATCTCCAGCAGTGAGGATAGTCATGCATCATCTTTTCTTTGCTGAAAAGGAGTCCCTTATCCGCAATGTACTTCATGATCTCAACGTCGAGGCCCTTTTCCATGACAAATTTGCCCTTCCATGGTCCGGCCGTATATTTACCTTCCAGATCAACAGGGTTGACTACAGGAAGTTTATACTGCACGCCGTTGTTATAGTCATCTTCACCGAAAGCAGGTGCCGTATGAACGATGCCTGTTCCGTCTTCGTCAGTTACATATTCCGCGCATGTGACATAAAATACCTTGCCCGGTACTTCAATGTCTTCAAAGTCCAGGAGTCTTTCATACTCAAGATATTCCAGATCAGTACCCTTCATTGTCTCAAGGACTTCATACTGTCCTTCGCCGAGTACCTGGTCGGCATTCTTCGCGCCTGTAATGAAAATTTCCCCCTCGTGTTCGCCGGCAGTCATCCTGGCTCTGATATATTCAAGATCAGGTCCGACAGTCAGCGCCACATTTGCAGCCACAGTCCACGGCGTCGTGGTCCAGGCCAGGAAGTATTCATTGTCGACATCCTTTCTTTTGAACATCATAGTTAAAGTGAGGACCGGGATCTCTTTGTATCCCTGAGCCACTTCGTGTGAGGCCAGTCCCGTGCCGCAGCGCGGGCAATATGGAAGCACCTGGTGTCCTTCATAGATAAGTCCAGCTTTAAAGAACTCCTTGAGTATCCACCACTCCGTTTCAATATAGTCATTGTTAAGTGTGATAAACGCATTGTCGAGGTCTACAAAAAATCCCATTCTTCTCGACATGTCTTTCCACAGCGCCTCGTACTCGAATACCGATTCACGGCACTTTTCATTGAACTCCTTGATTCCGAAGTTCTCGATATCCTGCTTGCCGGAAAAGCCGAGTTTCTTTTCGACTTCTATTTCTACAGGCAGTCCGTGCGTATCCCATCCTGCCCTTCTTTCCGATTTGAATCCCTTCATCGTTTTGTAACGGCAGATGGAATCCTTCAATGTCCTGGCCATAACATGGTGGATGCCGGGTTTTCCATTAGCCGTCGGCGGTCCTTCATAGAAAACATATGTCGGCTGGCCGTTTCTGGCTTCGATCGTTTTTCTAAGCAGACCGGTTTCATCCCATTTGTCAGCCTGCTCGAGCTGAAGCTCTGCAACTGGTTTGTCTGATAGATTTTTAAACATTCTTCCTATCCTTTCTTCGCTTTTCTTCCTTTATATATACTTTTGATGTTGTACGCTTTCAGTACGATGCAAAAAAACAACCCTGAAACGCATACGCGTAACAGGGACGATTTCAATAACCGCGGTACCACCCTTGTTGCCAGCGTCCAGCAACGCCGCCTCTCATTTGTGATATGAGCTCCGGACTGATCTGATCATGCACTCCGCCTACGGCCTCACAGCATACGGCCGATTCTCTCTCAGGTTTTTAACGTGCATGTCCGGTTCCTTCACAGCTCGCAATATTCTTCATGTACTTAGATATTCTATATTCTGCACAATGTTATGTCAAGCAAAAAGTAATGAGCTGCTTTTCAGCAGCTCCTCACAATTGGTCATTTATCGTTATTATCATATTATTATTCCGTTATTCATATTCTCTTTTATTTACATCTCATGGCTGTTTGTCCAGAAGTACTGGCTTGTTCTTGCTGTATCATTCCATGTTACGTCTACGTGATGCCATTCGCCGCCGCTGTATACTTTGTTCCAGATGTGGCTTCCGTCGTTGTTGAGCTGATATGTTGTCTTGACTCCGAGGTCTCTCATGATATATTCATAAGCCATTGCGTATGCCTGGCATACTCCCCTCTTCTGTACGAGAGCTCCGTAAGCTGTCTGGCAGTTGGAAACGTTCTTCTTGTATGTCATGTTTGCTTTGAGAAGATCATTGACTTTCTTAGCCTTCTGCTTTGTTGTGAGGTTTGAGCTGACTTTGTTCTCTATTTTCTTAGCTGCCTTGTCCATCTTAGCTGTTGCTCTTGCTGCTTCGCTTGCTGTCATTGTGTAATTCGGTGTGATCGTTGCAACTGTCTTGTTTGATCTGTTCATTGAGAAGGATACTCCGCTGGACTTTGCATAGAAGAGCTGAGGATTGTCGTTCAGCACTGCTGCGAGGTAATTTCCGACCTGAGCTGCGACCTGATCTGTATTATCATTGCTTGCTGTGTATTTGATGCTTCCGCTTGTAAGTCTGATCGTTGTTTCGTGATTCTCAAGAGCTGTAACGAGTTCGTCTGTTGCTGATGTGCTTGCTGTAGCCGCTTTTGTCGTTGCTTTTGCTGTTGCGCTTGCTGTAGCTGCCATCGGTGTAACTGATGTCGTTGTCATCTCTGCTGCTTTCACGCTCATTGCCGGTACGAGGCTGACGAATGTTAATGCTGCGATTGCTATTCCTGTTATTAAGTTTCTTACGCTTTTAGTTCTTAACATTGTTCTCTACCTCGTTTCTAAAAAAACCTCTCAGCACATCGCCAAGGGGTTTTCGGATAGAGCTTTCCTGTTCTCAGAACTAAAGCTGCTTGTTCCGTTCCTGATTTGTGCAACCGGCTGTCATACCTTTCGGTGAAGACCCTTGGCTTTGCGTCCCAGCCTTTCGACTGGTTTGCCGAGTATTCTTTTGTTTTGAACTGTGATCTTCTGAGGTCTTCCGCTTCGGGCCTCCCCGAAACCTCTGTCACTGTTCTGCTGATATTAGTTATCCGTTCATCTATCCCCCAACCCGTAATTACTAAAAATCGCTCTTGTTTATATCCAAGAGCGACAACCTTAATTCTAGTTCATCTAATGATTGCAACCGGCTGTCATACCTTTCGGTGAAGACCCTTGGCTTTGCGTCCCAGCCTTTTGACTGGTTTGCCGAGTGTATTTAGTTTTCACGGTGACGATCGGTTTACCCGGGCTACCCTTGCCCTCTTCCTTTCGTCAACTGTATAATACTATAACGTGCAGCATATGTCAACAGTTTTTCAAAAATAATCAAAATAATTTTTCAATTAATTTTAAATTGCATAAGATGTAGGTATTTTTATTCAATAATATTCATGCCGGATTTTGCATATAAATCAGTATGGTTTGTTCGAATATGCTGTTTTCCCGGGACCTGCCGCGCATAACCTATCATTGATTCGTATATTGATTCACACACTGTGGGCACAAAATGTCTCATATTGCTCAAAAACGGCATTGCTGATTTGTCAAAAAACGCGGACCGGTATATCCGATCCGCGCTCTGATCTGAAATTGTTTGAAGCTTCAGCCCGTTTCCGGGCCGCCTGATCTTACAGCAGCTCTTTCCTGCTGAGGTTGATCCTGCCCTGGTTGTCTATTTCTGTTACCTTGACCTCGACCTCGTCGCCGATGTTCATTTCATCTTCGACCTTTTCCACTCTGTGCTTGGCCATCTTCGAAATATGCAGCAACCCTTCCTTGCCCGGAAGAACTTCAATAAATGCTCCGAAGTTCATGATTCTCTTGACTGTGCCGGTGTAGACCTTTCCGACCTCAACCTCTTCTACCAGGCGTTCGATCTCAGCAAGTCCCTTCTGTGCACTTTCCATGTCAGGAGCAGCAATGAATACGATACCGGTTTCATCGATATCGATCTTGGCGCCGGTCCTGTCAACTATTCCGTTGATTGTCTTTCCTCCCGGACCGATAATGATCCTGATCTTGTCAGGATCTATCTGCATCGAAATGATCCTCGGTGCGAGCGGAGAAAGTTCAGCGCGCGGTGCAGGTATGCAGTCGAGCATCTCTTTCATGATCTGCGCTCTGCCCTCATGCGCCTGAGCCAGGGCCTTTTCCAGGATTTCTCTCGGAAGTCCGTGGATCTTTGTATCGAGCTGAAGTGCAGTAATGCCGTCTTCAGTACCCGCGACTTTGAAGTCCATGTCGCCAAGAAAATCTTCCATTCCCTGGATATCCGACAGTATTACAGGCTCGCCTACAACGTTCCCTTCTTCATCTGTCTTTTCGATAAGTCCCATAGCGATACCGGCAACAGGCTTTCTGATCGGTACTCCGGCATCCATCAGCGCCATCGTGCTTCCGCAGACCGACGCCTGTGATGATGAACCGTTCGATGAAAGTATTTCCGACACGACTCTGATCGCATACGGGAACTCTTCCTCGTTCGGCAGTACCGGCATGAGAGCTCTTTCAGCAAGTGCCCCGTGTCCGATCTCACGTCTTCCCGGGCTCTTCATTCTGCCGGCTTCGCCTGTGCAGTAAGGCGGGAAGTTGTAATGATGCATGTATCTCTTTCCTTCGAGTTCGGTTATCCCGTCAACTCTCTGTCCGTCGCTCAGAGGGCCCAGCGTGCAGACTGAAAGCGCCTGCGTCTGTCCTCTCTGGAACAGCCCGGATCCGTGAGTCCTCGGAAGCACCGCTATATCACAATATACCGGTCTGATCTCCTTCGGGAGTCTGTTGTCAGGTCTTACTCCGTCATCAGTAATAAGGCTTCTGACCTGTTCTTTTGTTATCGTGTATAAAACGCTGCCGATTTCCTTTTCGCTGTCAGGATACTGCTCTGCGAAATGTTCTTTTGTCTCCACCTCGACCGCGTCCATGTTGTCCAGTCTCTCCTGCTTTTCCTGAGTGTGGACAGCTTCTCTCATCTTGGATTCAGCAAATGCTCTTACATCTGCTTCAAGATCTTCCGGAACAGTCTTAAGTTCGAATTCTTTCTTTTCTTTGCCTGCTTCCGCAACGATCTGATCGATCCATTCAACGATACTCTTGATTTCTTCGTGAGCGAACATGATCGCATCGATCATTACATCCTCAGGGATCTCGTTCGCGCCTGCTTCAACCATCATGATGGCATCCTTGGTGCCCGCAACAGTCAGCTGCAGATCGCTCTGTTCCTTCTGCTCAAGACCCGGATTGATGATGAAATCTCCGTCTACCCTGCCGACGAGCACTGCTGCGATCGGTCCATCCCACGGAATATCCGAAGTCGCCAGCGCAATGGATGCGCCTATCATGGCAGTAATATTCGACGGTGCGTCAAGATCCATTGACATTACTGTAGCGACAACCTGTACATCGTTCACGAACCCCTTCGGGAACAGCGGACGAAGCGGCCTGTCCATCAGTCTGGAATTAAGAACAGCTGTCTCAGACGGTCTTCCTTCTCTTTTGATAAATCCGCCCGGGATCTTCCCCGATGCGTACATTTTTTCTTCATAGTCACAGCTCAGCGGGAAAAAGTCGACATCCTGACGCGGCTGATCAGAAGCGCATGCCGTAACATTCACGACTGTATCTCCGTATCTCATCATTACCTGTCCGTTTGCCTGTTCGCACACCTTGCCGATTTCAGCCTGCAGCAGTTTTCCTCCTACAGCAGTCTGATATGTCTTATAGCCTTCATACTTCATATTAACAACTACCTCCTGTTAACATTCTCTAACTTATCTATTCGTATTAATAATTAAGTTATCTTATTGATCTGCATATGCGCTATTTATCCATTTTTGCACATACACCATATAAGTATATCACCATTTATAAAATATAAAAGTCTTTTTTGAGATGAAGCTGCGGCGAGGCCACGTCAGCCCCACGCCCGGCCACATATGCCCCGTGCCCGGACCGCCGCGGCCTCGCTTCCACTAATATGAGAGAAGAGTGGTGCAGATCTCATGCTTCCTAAAAAATGCACCACGTTTTGCTGGGCTGCAGCGATTGAGCTGGTGCTCAAACGATGTTTTCACCTTCGCACCGGCTCCGAGGGCCTGCGAACGTTGAAAATGGTAGTGCATTTTTTTACTTTCTAAAGATCCGCACCACCATTAGTCATTTTTTGTAAATTAAAGGCAAAAAATGGTATGCCGCCTGCGCATTTTCCGTGCTGAGAAAAAACCAGCCCCGCGTATAACGCGGGGTTTTCATTTGGCGGGCATAGCCCATGCTCCTCGCAGGACGCGTCAAACGCGTAAATATCGGTCTGCCAGTTGCGTTGCTATGTAATTTACTTTTTCTTTTTGCTAAAGTGATCCGCTTCGCTGATACTCAGCTGTTCTCCTAATTTGTCTTCGTCCAGCTGTTTTTTGATATACTCCGCAATTCGGTTCTTGTTCTTTCTTACTGTATCGACATAGTAACCGGTACACCAGAAAGAACGGTTTCGATATTTGTATTTTAATTCACCGAATTGCTCATATATCATCGTACTGCTTTTCCCTTTGAGATAACCCATGAACTTGGATACTGCCATTTTAGGCGGTATTTCGACCAGCATATGCACATGATCCGGACACAATTCTGCTTTCAAAATCGTTACTCCTTTCCATTCGCACAACTGCCTCAATATCTTTCCCACAGCAATCCTTTTTTCTCCATAAAATACTTTTCGTCTATACTTTGGAGCAAACACTATATGGTATTTGCAATTCCATTTTGAATGAGATAGACTGTGAATGTCATCAAGACTCATGTAATCCTCCTCCTTCGATGTTTTGCAGTTGGCAGACCGCAGTAACATCTTATGCGATGGAGGATTCTTGGTCAAACGCATAGCGTTCACGGAACCCTGCGTCTAACGCAGGGTTTTCTTATAACAAAAAGACCCGCGCATCAGCGCGGGTCCTGCATTTTGTCTTATTACTTTCTGAGTCCGAGACGTGCAACGAGTGCTCTGTACTCTTCGAGGTTGTTGTCTCTGAGATAGTTGAGAAGGTTTCTTCTCTTTCCTACCATCTTAAGAAGTCCTCTTCTCGAATGATGGTCGTGCTTATGCACTTTGAGATGCTCATTGAGGTCGTTGATCCTGTATGTGAGGATAGCGATCTGTACTTCCGGGGATCCTGTATCCCCTTCTTTTCTTCCGTACTCTTTGATAATTTCTGCTTTCTTTGCCTGATCTATCATTTTCTTTCTCCTTTTCTTCTATTCGCTTTCTGCCGGGCCGCCGCCGGAGTGTCGATCGGCTAAGCTGAAAGTAAATTAGTCAGCTTTGATATAATATCAATAATATCGGGCAAAGTCAAGGGTTTTACTCTTCATTGAGCATATGGAACATTTTCTTGTTCGTCTTGTACAGCTCTCTGAAAACAGGATACATTCTATTATATACAGGTGCAGTTTCTTTCCTCGGATCGTACTTTGCCGCGACGGTGATGAGAGTCTTCACGTCCCTGACACTGTTCACGAAACCGAGCCCCACGGCCATTACTGCCGCAGCGCCCAGCGCGCCTACGTTCTGAGGATCGTTTACGGTCTCCACGGACCTTCCCAGCACATCGGCCAGGATCTGACAGGTCAGCGGCGACAGCGCGCCTCCTCCGACGAATCTCACCGGATCCGAAGTCTTCGCTTTCTTGGACATTTCCTCCAGCATCCATCTGTAATGGAATGCCGTGCCTTCGATCACCGCATGTATCATCTCGCGCGAGGTCGTCTCCATGCCGATGTTGAAGAACACGCCTCTTGAATAGACGTCCTCGAACGGACATCTGTTGCCCTGCAGCCAAGGAGTGAACAGCACACCGCCGCTGCCGGCAGATACATCTTTTATCTCGTCCATGATATAGCTGTATATGTTTTTCTGTGCACTTTCGCTGTCTTCATATTTATATCTGTGCTCTGCGAAGATATCCAGATCGTCGAGACCGATATGGTCCCTCGCCCATTCAAGGCATTTCCCGGCCGTTTCAAGTTCCGCATAGTAATTGAAAGAAGTCGGGTCGACTCCCGGGATCGCTCCGATCATTGCATTAATGTCCAGCTCCTGCTTTTCTATGACACTGGAGACCCATCCGGAGGTTCCCGTGTATATGTGGGTGTCTCCCGGTTCTACTGCGCCCGCGCCGACTCCTGTCAGAGAAACATCTCCTCCTCCGGAGAATACCGGCGTCCCCGCCTGCAGTCCCATCTCCAGAGCGGCTTTTTCCGTGAGCGCGCCAACAATGTCTGTCGACTGTACGAGCGGCGGAAGGTGACTGAAGTCAACTCCGACCATATCACAGATCTCTTTGCTCCAGCATTTTTTATCAGGTCTGGTATCATAAAGGAATGCCGCAAACGCACTGTCCGGCGAAGCGGAATAATTGCCGGTCATGCGCATCGCGAGATAATCTTTCGCGTCGAGCCATTTGTACGTCCGCGCCATGATCTCGGGTTCGTTTTCCTTGACCCAGTTGTACTTCCACGGAGGATCTTTGACGCTTCCTGCAACGCACTTGGCGATTTTCAGCCACTTTCTGAGGCGGTTCGCATTCATGCCTGCGATCTTCGTACCGAACGCAATGCCTTCTTTAAACTGCTTTGTGGCTCTCGCATCAAGATAATTCATAGACGGACGCAGGACTTTGCCGTCTTTGTCGACAAGTATCAGGCACTGCATCTGTCCGCAGAACGATATCCCTTTTATCATTTCCGGAGGGATGCCGTTCTTGTGCATCATTGCATTAGTCGAGGTGCAGATAGCATCCCACCATTCATCCGGGTCCTGTTCAGCGCCGCCGTTGTCGAGAAGATACAGGTGATAATCGGTAAGATGACCATCGATATACTTGATTTTCTCCTCTTCGGAAATACTGAACAGGCAGGATTTGACCCCTGTCGTCCCGATATCGTAAGCAACCACATAAATAGCCATAATTCCACGCCCTTTCACATTTAGACAGAATTATTTTTGCTGCTTTCCCTGCATTTTTGAATACTTTGTTACATAAAAACGTCTCATGAATACAGCGTCTCTGGTACTTAGCTTTCTGGCTTTGCCCAGAGAAGCCGCCGCAAAATATGCTATGCAGTTTTTGCGGACAAGCATAGACACTGCTGTCGCATCTCCGTTTACGCCTGTACAGAGCACACCTTCTCCGTCAATAAGCACGGCCGGCGCTTTTTTAAGCGCTGCGCGAACAGCTTCTTCATGATTTGAAACAAACTTCGCCCTGGGACCTATCATCTGTGCGAAGTCATCCAGATATGCCGGCATATCCATATCCATGCCCAGATAATCCATGACGACTTTATCTTTGTTCAGCACAGCTTCGTATCCCTGCATTTTTTCTTCGTCTGTAAGATATATACTGCCGTCTTCGGTTCCGTATTCGTCAAGATCGCGCTTCAGCATAGGACTGACGGTCTCAATATAATTTCCGCAGGCCTCCTCAAGATTATGAGCTATACGAAAAACTTCTTCGTATGTCCTGCCGTAACACACCGCACCATGACGCTTCATTATTACTGCACCGCCAAGTGCAGCCGCGACGGAATCGCCGACATTTTTGCACAGGGCCTGTGTCCCCGGCAGCGCATATTTCGCACAGAGCACACCGGGTCCGATACCTTCGTATTCTCTGTCGAACCATACGTGATCCAGCCCCATGGCGCTTACCGCCGAAGCATAGTCCTGATGAGTATGAAGTATGAAATCGACCTCAGGTCTGACCTGATAGATACGACGGTGCAGTTTCTTCTCAGAAGAAGGTTTGACCCTGCCCTTGTATGTCAGATCAGACATGCTGACTTCCACGACGTCATTTTCCGTGAGGTCTTCATACGGTATACCGCTTGCGGTAATAACAAAAGTATAAGGACTCACTCTGGCGCCGACATTGCCCCAGGTCCTGGCTATAAGGCCGGAATCGGAAAGTTCCCTTCCGGCCCTGATAACTAATTTCTTCGCTTCGTTTCTTTCGATCATTTCTTTGTAGGTATTTCCTCCACATCCGCAAATATGCGGTCAAATCTGTCCAGAATATCCTGAAGCATCTCATCCTCATATGCTGCGCTCGTGTACAGTCTGTTGCCCGCAAGAGTAACAAGCCCGTTTGCCATATATGCGCATCCCATATGCTCCATCTCTTCTTTTCTTATCGTCGTCTGCTTCAGCACTTCCGGAATCGTCCACGGTTTTGACCAGTCTATCATAAAATGCATCGTTCCGGTAGTCTCAACGTGACATATCGATCCCTGATTATATGCCAGGAAAGGAAGAGCGTATTTATCTATGAGATCGCTGATGCCCTTGATGAGCTTGTCTCCGAACTCTCCCGCTTTCCTGCAGGCGTGTGTTTTTTCTATCTCACACAATGTGTAATATCCGGCCACACAGCTGAGAGGTGTAGCAGCCATCGTTCCTCCGACAAGCGCCTTCGGATGATGCGCGGCTCCGCCTATTCCAGCCGACAAATACTTCATGTATTCTTTCTTGCCGCCGAGACCGCCCGCTCCCGGATAACCTCCTGCGATAATCTTGCCGAATACTGTCAGGTCAGGCGATACATCGAAATAGCCCTGGGCGCCGGCCATGCCTATCCTGAATCCGGTAACGACTTCATCAAACACTAGCAGCGCGCCATATTTTCTGCAGAGTCTCTCCACTCCGTTGCAGAAATACTTGTCAACAGGCCAGGTCCCGCTTTCAGGTCCCACAGGCTCAACAAATACTGCCGCCGTGCCTCCGAACTTCTGATTCAGTTTGAGCTTCGCCTCGAGATCATCAAGATCATTCGGCAGAAAATCATTCGTATGTTTGAAAATGTATCTCGGAATGCCCTTGGCCTGTGTCCACTTCGATCCCGGTATGCGGATACCCCAGGCAAGCTGATCAGACCATCCGTGATAAGCACCGCCCATTTTCAGTATATTTTTCTTCTTGGTGGCCAGTCTTGCCACTCTGACAGCAGCCATATCCGCCTCTGTGCCCGAGCCGAACATTCTGAACATGTCGACTGAAGGAACACTGTCAGAAATTTTCTTTGCCAGTTTATATTCGTATTCGTGGAACAGGCCCGTCGAAGGTCCGCCGTTCTGAAGCAGCTCTATGACCTTATCTCTGATTTCAGGCGGATTGCTCCCGAGCATAGTCGGGCCGCCGGCCTGCAGAAAATCGTAATATTTATTGCCGTCCACATCATACAGATATGCTCCCTCCGCCTTGTCGAATGCCAGAGGGAAAGGATAGTTGAAAGCTAAATTGTGCTGGACACCTCCCGGGATCACGTTTTTCGCTTCCTCGATCATGAATTTTGACTTCTGACACTTCTTATCGAAATATTCATCTTCATATTCTTTAAGCGCAGAAGGTTTGATCGAATAAACCGGAAGTTTGATCATCTCATCCAGCTTCCTGTTGATTTCAGTCGCATTCAAATATTCTGAAATACCAAATTCACGTTCCATATCATTTCACCTCGCTGTTCTGACGATGGAAAGCTTTCACCTGTATGCAGTCCTGTGTGATCTGCTTTTTGAGCGCCTCGATGCTCTCGAATTTTCTTTCATCGCGGGTCTTCTTCAGGAACTCAACTCTTATCTGCTTTCCGTATAATTCCTTATCGAAATTAAAAATATGTGTCTCTACATTCTTATTATACTCCCCAATTGTCGGTTTGACACCAACATTTGTTATACTTGGGTATATTTTTTTATTGTAGATGCAATAAGTCACATATACGCCGTTCGGCGGTGTTACCATGCTCTCGTCAATAACAAGATTAGATGTTGGAAAACCAATGGTCCTGCCCAGTTTGTTTCCTACAACGACCTGCCCGCCGATCGAATATCTCCGGCCGAGATATTTTATACACTCGTCTACTTTTCCATCCGCGATCAGTTTTCTTATCAGTGTTGAACTGACGATATTGCCGTCCACTCTGAACGGCGGAATAATGTGCAGACCGAACTCGCATTTGATGGCTGCTTCCAGCAGAAGCTTGAGATCGCCCGCCGCCATGTAGCCGAATCTGTAATTGAAGCCGCAGCAGAGCTCCTTCATTTTAAATTTATCGATCAGAAGATCACTTACAAAATCATAAGCTCCCAGCTGACATATTTCCTGCGTAAAAGGAATATTGAAAAGATAATCAACGCCAAGCTCCTCGATGATTCTCGCCTTATCTTCTTTATATAAAATGCTCTTGACCTTTGTCTCACCCGCCATCACATTTTTCGGAAGCTCCGAAAAAGTAAAGACAGCACTCTTGTGCCCCGAAATACCTGCAGTTTTTACTGTATTTTCGATGAGCGCACGGTGCCCCCTGTGAACGCCGTCGAAGTTTCCCACTGCCACGGCCGTATTATCTATATCTTTGATTTCATCAAGCGAATTGAATACTATCATTGTAATTATCCCCCGATCATATACATACTGTAAATACTTTATGCGGTTTATACTGCCGGTCTATGTCGCTGTAATGTGCGGTCCCTATGAATTTCCCCGCATAGTACATGCAGAACATCCCGCTGTAGCTTGATATCCGCGTCATGATGGCTCTTTCGTCATCGATCAGTTTCCCGCAAATAAAATCTTCCGCCGCATCGCGCCCTATCTCGACATGTCCGAAATGAGTAAGCGGGTAATCCGGCTCTTTCATCGAGGCAAAGATCTCGTCCGGTCTCATCTGTTCCAGCTCTTCGAGCGTCAGAGAATCTCTGATATCGAACACTCCGCTTCTGAGCCTCGTCAGCGAAGCCATCGCTCCTCCGCATCCGAGAGCATCGCCGATATCTCTGCAGATGCTGCGGATGTATGTTCCCTTTGAACATTCGACAGTAAATGTGATCTCATTGTTCTCTATCTCTTCGACCGTCAGATCATTGATGATGATCTTTCTCGGTTTGACTGCTATCTCCTGTCCCTCTCTTGCATATTTATACAGACGCTTACCGTCGACCTTCAGCGCCGAATACATAGGCGGTACCTGCTGTATCTCACCGCTGAAACCGCTTACTGCCCGGGCAACATCCTCTGCACTAAAACAAGGCTCATGCTCTGCCGTCGTTTCTCCCCAAATGTCGAGAGTATCCGTCTCAATACCGAGCCTTACTGTACATCTGTATTTCTTCATGTCTCCGCTGAGATATTCCATGATCCTGGTCGCACTGCCGATACAAATCGGCAATACGCCTTCAGCCATTGGATCCAGCGTACCTGTATGTCCTATTTTCTTTATACCTGTAAGCCTTCTCATCACCGATACGCAGTCATGTGATGTGTAATTCTGCGGCTTGTTCAGGTTTATTATTCCACTTGGTCTGTGATCATTTATATGAGCGTTATTAATACCCGAGCTCTTCAAGAGCATCCTCCCTTATTATTTTTTCCGCGTTATCCAGAGTATCATGAATGGTACATCCTGCCGCTTTTGTATGGCCGCCTCCATCATGCTTCATCGCAATAGCTGCGACATCCGCATATGTTTTGGAACGCATAGTAGCTTTTATGAGATCATTACGATTTTCCTTAAGGATTATCGCTATCTCAACTCCTTTAACAGATCTGAGATTTCCAACTGTCCCTTCGCTGTCCTCCATGCGGCATCCGCACTCCTTCAGCATTTTCTGAGAAACATAAGAAACAGCAAGCTTTCCGTCTGCATAAAATTCCGTCGCCCCCATGATCATAGTCTGAAGCTTTATTTTCTCCGGCTTTACGCATTCGTAAAGCTCAATGCTCACGCTGCGGAAATCCATTCCTGCATCATAGAGAGCTGCCGTTATCTCATGGCTTTGCTTAGTTGTATTGGCATACTGGAAATTTCCGGTGTCTGTAGTAATGCCCGCAAAAATCGATCCGGCTATTTCTCGTGTTATTTTCATGTTGCCTGCGCGCAGCAGTTTATACACCATTTCCGCTGTTGCCGCTTCATGCGGATCTATATGATTCAGGTCGCAAAAAGGATCGGTGGTCGCATGATGATCCACACAGATCAGCGTCTTTCCCGTTCTGAATTTATCGGCCCGCCCGGCAAATCTTCCCGTATCTCCGGCGTCAAGACATATGCAGACATCAGGTTCTTCAATGATATCCTGATCATATGTGCAGAAGCCCCTGTCCAGGAATTGCATGTCATCAGGGATCTTGTCCTCGAGAAGGATATAAGCAGTCTTCCCTTCGTTTCTGAGCGCCTCACACAGCGCTGCCGATGAACCGAGAGCATCTCCGTCCATCAGCACATGCGTGACGATCAGAACAGTATCCGCTTCCAGAAGCTTTTCCGCAATTTCGCTGAAAGTATTATTTTCCATTTTTCGCATCTTTCTTCATGACTTCGTCCAGCACATCGTCGATATGTCTTCCATATTCAAACGATGTATCCATCCTGAAGACGAGCTCCGGTATCTTGCGCAGTTTTATCTTGCTGTTTATTTCTCTCTTAATGAGGCCTTTCGCACTCTCCATGCCGGAAAGCACATTCTCCTTCATGAGTTTCTCTTCCTCTTCAGTCATATCTTTCTGATCTGTCGAGAATACTGTCAGAAAGACATTTGCATAGCTGCTGTCAGGCGACATGTCGACAGCAGTTACGCTTACCATACCGTTCAGTCTCGGATCCTTGAGTTCACGGAGAAGCATATTGCTTATGATCTTCTTGATCTCCTCGCCGAGTCTTCCGGGTCTGTATGAATTGCCCATCTATCTTATTTCCTTTCGATTTCCTGCATTTCGAAGCACTCGATAACATCGTTTTCCTTGAGGTCGTTGTAATTCTCGATACCTATCCCGCATTCATAACCCTGCGCGACCTCTCTGGCATCATCCTTGAACCTCTTCAGTGAACTTATCTTGCCTTCATGTATCACGATGCCGTCGCGGACAAGTCTGATCTCAGCGTTCCTGACGATCTTGCCGTTCGTGACATACGCCCCCGCAACAACTCCGACATTCGGTACCTTAAATGTATCCCTGACCTGACATTCTCCGAGAACGACCTCTTTGAACTCCGGATCGAGCATACCTGTGATAGCGTTTTCAACATCATCGATAATATTGTAGATGACCGTATATGTCCTGATCTGGACATTTTCACGCTCAGCCGCCGACTGCACCGCAGCACTCGGTCTAACATTGAATCCGATGATGATAGCTTCCGATGTGCTGGCAAGTATTACATCCGACTCGGTGATCGCACCAACGCTCGAATGAATGATCTTGACCTTTACTTCATCGTTTGAAAGTTTTTCGAGCGATGAGGTGACCGCACCAACAGAACCCATAACATCAGCTTTGACAATGAGATTGAGTTCCTTCGCTTCTCCATGTTGTATTCTTTCAAAAAGTTCTTCCAGCGTACTCGACGAATTCCTCGCCATCACTTCTTCTCTCTGCTTCATTTTTCTGTGTTCCGCGATTTCCTTTGCCTTCTTGTCCTCACTGACCGCATTGAACGTATCTCCTGACATCGGAACATCACTGAGTCCGAGAACTTCTACCGCTGTAGCAGGTCCCGCTTTTCTGATAGTCTTGCCCTTATAATCCGTCATCAGCCTTATTCTGCCGGAGCACGTGCCTGCAACGATAGACTGTCCTGCCTTTAACGTTCCGTTCATGACGAGCAGCGATGCAACAGGTCCCTTAGCCTTGTCGAGTCTTGCTTCGATGACATTTCCCATCGCGAGTCTGTCAGGGTTAGCCTTCAGTTCAAGGACTTCCGCCTGCAGCAATATCATTTCAAGAAGGTTCTTGATGCCTTCTCCGGTCTTGGCCGAAACAGGCACAGCGATCGTTTCGCCGCCCCATTCCTCTACAAGGACTCCGTGATCAGCGAGATCCTGCTTGACCTTATCAGGATTTGCTCCCGGCTTGTCTATCTTGTTTATGGCAACGATTATCGGAACTCCTGCAGCCTTTGCGTGACTGATCGATTCAACAGTCTGAGGCTTGACACTGTCGTCCGCGGCAACAACGAGCACCGCGATATCCGTAATGTCCGCTCCGCGCGCTCTCATGGCCGTGAAAGCTTCATGTCCCGGCGTATCGAGGAATACGATCTTCTGACCGTTTATTACTACTTCAGATGCGCCGATATGCTGCGTGATGCCGCCGAATTCCTTGTCCGTCACGTTCGTATCTCTGATCGCGTCGAGGAGCGACGTCTTACCGTGGTCTACATGTCCCATTACAGTAATGATCGGTGATCTCGGCTTGAGGTCTTTTTCACGGTCCTCGAATATTTCGATTCCCTCTTCTTCTTCCTCTTCCTCGACCTGTCCGATAACAACATTGATCCCGAGTTCATCTGCCAGTGTCGCCACTGTAACATCATCAATATTCTGGTTCTGGTTCGCGATAATGCCCATGCCGAGCAGCGTCATGATGACCTTAGGGATCGTCACGCCCACCTGCTCGCAGAATCCGGCAATAGTGATCGGAACATTGACTACCTTTGTTCCTGCCGGCAGTACTTCTTCTTCGACCTCAGGAACATCCTCGACCTGTGTCTTTTTAATGTGCTTGTTCCTGGTTCTTTTTTCAAGAGATCTGCCTCTTGTCCTGCTTTCGCGTTTCTCATCTATCTTGCTGAGCTTATCAAATTCCTTATCTTTCTTTTTCTTTTTCTTGTGACTGCCTTCACGGTTCTCCGTTTCCGAAGACGATGCTGCAGGCGCACTCGAATCAGCAGGTCTCCTTTTCTTCGGCCTGTCACCTTCCGCTTTCTTAGCTTCCGCTTTTGCTTCTGCTCTCTTCTTCTCGGCTGCTGCTCTCTTTTCACGCGCAGCCTTCTCCTCAGCCTGCACCTGCTGTGCAGTCTTGATGATCTTTATCTTTTGCGGGGCTATGCCGTTTCTTCTGAGCCCGGAATTCTTCTTGTCATGCTCCTTCTTCTCCGTCTTTTCCGTTCTTGCTGCACCGGCATCCGCTGCGGCCTTCGCGCCTTTGTCGCTGTTTCCGGCATTTCCCGTCCTGACAGTCTGAGCCGCCTTTTCAGGCTGAACTGATTTTGCCCGGCTTTCCGCCGCTTCATGTTTTCCGGCCGCCGGTTTTTCGTCTGCCGCCTCGGCCTTCACAGCAGTCTTCGGAGCTTCTCCGATTTTTACCGCTGCCTTTTCCGGTGCTTTTTCAGCAGTTTCTGCCGGCGTGTTTTCAGCAGCCTGCACGGCCGCTTTCTCTGCAGCTCTTTCGGCTTCCTTCGCCTCTGCCTTTCTGGCCACTTCCGCCATCTTCGGCTGCGGCTTGACTTCCTCTTCCTCTGTTTTCGGTTTCACGGAACGTTTAGGCAGCGGCGTTCCTATCGGCGGTCTGTGATTGGCGGCTTCTTCCTTCGGAAGAGGTCTGCCTATCGGCGGCTTGCGCGTCACCGGTTTATCGTCATCCGACGCCTTTCGGGCCGGTGCGCTTTTTTTCTTTGGTAATACTTCTTTGACTTTTGCCGCCTTGAGCGTTACCTTCGACGCATCCGTATCATCTTCATCAGTCTTCTTCGGCGCCTTTACGATTTTAGTTTCCGCTCCTTTGGCTCTTTTGGCCAATATTGCGTTCTTCAGCGCTTTCCCGTCTATTTCCGACAATGTGCTGCTTACTGTTTTTGCCTCCAGCCCCATTGCTTTCGCTTTTTCAACCAGCTCTTTCGCTGTTATGTTGAGTTCTTCTGCAAGATCCTTTATTTTGATCGTCATCAGAACACCTCCTTATTCTTAGCTTGCTCTGTATCTAAAGTAATATCTATTTCTTTCATTATCGAATCCGCAAATCCGCGGTCCGTTATTCCGAAGACACTTCGTCCCGAAGTGCCGGTAATATGCGACAGATCGTCGCTCTTTCCGTATATCCTATAGGGGATACCTCCTGACTCAGCCAGCCGTATCATCTTTTCACGGCTGCCCTCGGCGATATCTTCAGCTACTATCAGCAATCTGAGTTTTCCCTTCTTGGCATTTATCTCACAAGTGTTCGAACCGGAAACGAGGCTTTTAGATCTGGCTGCAAAACCCATCAGGCTCTCAGGTTTTCCCATTATCTTCTACCTCCTTCAGCAATTCTTCCAGCTTCCCGGCATCGATCGCGATCCCGAAACTGCGCTGCAGTGCATTCTTTTTCTTCGCTTTTTTCACACACGAAGCATCAGGGCAAAGATACACTCCTCTTCCCGGAGCTTTCCCGTCTCTGTCGACAAACACCCTGCCGTCCGCACATGCAAGACGTATCAGTTCTTTCTGCGGCCTGGACACATTACAGCCCACGCACTTTCTCATAGGATCTCTTTTTTCTTTCAACTATTTCTCTTCCTCTTCAGTATCTTCCGCGCCGCTCTCTTCTTCCGGCACAGTTTCTTCTGCTTCCTCCGCTTCAGTCTCGACATCTTCCACAGTTTCAGTGTCGACATCTTCTTCAGCTTCAGTTTCTGCAGCATCTTCAGTCTCTGCATCCTCTTCAGCTTCGGATTCCTCCCCGGCTTCGGCATCTTCTGTCTCTTCGCCTTCAGCCTCTTCATACTCGTCTTCAGTTTCTTCCGTCGTCTCCTCTGCGGCATCGGCAGCTTCTTCCGAATACTCGTCATCATATTCGTCTTCGTATTCGTCCTCCGCTGCGCCTTCCTCCATCTGAGTATGGCTCTTGATGTCTATCTTCCAGCCGCAGAGTTTTGCGGCCAGCCTTACGTTCTGTCCGGATTTTCCTATGGCCAGCGAAAGCTGGTAGTCGGGAACTACGACCGTTGCGATTTTTTCTTCCTCATTGATAGCAACACTTTCGACCTTTGCCGGCGAAAGGACATTACTAATTAGTTCGTGCGGGTCGTCGCTCCAGTTTATGATGTCGATCTTCTCGTTGAAAAGCTCATCGACTATGCTCTGCACCCTCGATCCTCTTGTTCCTACGCATGCACCGACCGGATCAATGTTTTCATCCTCTGTATATACTGCCATTTTTGTCCTTGAACCGGCTTCTCTGGCAATGCTCTTTATCTCTACGATCCCGTCTTCGATTTCAGGGACTTCCTGCTCGAACAGTCTCTTCACAAGTCCCGGATGTGATCTCGACAGAAATACCTGAGGTCCTTTTGTCGTCTTTTTTACATCCATGATGTATACTTTGATCCTGTCGTTGACATTGAAATTCTCACCAGGCACCTGCTCCTTGACCGGCAGTATTCCCTCTGTCCTTCCCATGTTGACAAAGATCGTTTCATTGCTCTTTCTCTGTACGGTTCCTGTAACGACTTCTCCTGTTTTCTCGATATAGTTGTCAAAGATCATGCCTCTCTCGGCTTCTCTGATCCTCTGAACCACTACCTGCTTTGCAGTCTGCGCCGCGATCCTGCCGAAGTCTTCAGGTTTGACCTGGTACTCCACAACATCACCGACTTCGTATGCAGGGTCAATCTCTTTCGCATCTTCCACGGATATCTGCATGCTTTCGTCTTCGACTTCATCCACGACATCCATCCTCATATATACATTGATATCACCCTGTTCTCTGTCCATCTCCACTCCTACATTGCCATTGGCTCCGTAGTTCTTCTTATACGCAGATATCAGAGCCGATTCGATGGCTTCAAAAAGCATTTCCTTGGAAATTCCCTTCTCTTTTTCGAGCGCATCTATCGCCTCAATAAAATCCTTATTCATCGAAAATATTCCTCCTGTATCTTTTCGCTTCTAAAAAATCACTGCCAGTTTCGTCTTTGCCACTGTATCTTTCGGCAGTGTCCATATTTTGTCGTTCTCATCTTTCACGAGGATCCCTGCATCTCCGATACCGAGCAGCTCCCCGTTCACAGTTTTGGCCCCGTCTATTGCTTTATACAGCTTCACCTCTACCCTGCGGCCGGTGAATCTATGGTAATGAGCATCCGTTATAAGCTCTCTGTCCATCCCGGGCGAACTGACTTCCAGATAATACTTCTGTTCGATTATATTATCATCGTCCAGTTTTTCGCTGAGGTACCGGCTTACTTTCTCACAATCATCCGTGCCGACATACTGCTCTTCCCCGGAAGGATCCTGAATCTTGTCGATATAGACCCTGAGGAACCAGTCTTTTGCCTCTTTGATGAACTCAACGTTATACAGTTCAAGTCCTTCGTTCGCAAGAAACTCTTCCAGTATATCCGAGACGGCGTCTTTTATTTTTACTTTCGCCATGTCTAACTCCATAAATATAGGAGTGCTCCATGAGCACTCCTGTCTTACAATACTAGTATGATTACATTATTATATTACCATGATACAGCGGTTATTGCAAGGAAACACGCATTTTCTGACAAATGTTTATTTCACCGCGCCGTGCCGGCCTTATCGCGTATCCGCCGCACGCGAATATTACCCGCACCTGCGCACGCAAAACCATTGCCGCACTTCATGTAATGGTTGATTTTCCTCTCCCGGCACGTTAAAATATCCATAATATAGTGTATTGTGAGCCGCATGCCGCGGCGCAGAGGAAGAAGGAAAAAATGTTAAAAGGAAAATGTGTCGTTCTCGGAATAACGGGAAGCATTGCAGCATATAAGGCGGCTTATCTTGCGAGCGCTCTCAAAAAGCAGGAGGCCGACGTCCAGGTGATCATGACGAAAAACGCAGCTGAGTTCATCGCTCCGCTCACGTTCGAATCGCTCACCGGGAACAGATGCATCACAGACACCTTCGAACGTGATTTCAAATATGATATCACACATATTTCTATTGCTAAAAAGGCTGACCTCATCATGATCGCTCCTGCATCCGCAGATGTTATCGCCAAACTGGCAGCGGGCATCGCTGACGACATGCTTACGACCGTAACTCTTGCGGCTACATGCAAAAAGATCGTTGCCCCTGCCATGAACACAAACATGTACGAAAATCCTATTACGCAGGACAATCTCAAGAAACTCGCCCATTACGGCTTCGAGATCATTGATCCGGCATACGGCCTTCTCGCCTGCAACGATGTCGGCGCCGGCAAGATGCCTGAACCTTCCGATCTTCTCGAATACATTCTCCGCGACCTGGCTGCTGAAAAAGATATGGCCGGCATGAATGTCCTGGTCACAGCCGGCCCTACTCAGGAGTCTATGGATCCTGTCCGATTCATTACCAACCACTCGACGGGAAAAATGGGTTATGCTATAGCGAAAGTCTGCATGCTCAGAGGCGCCGATGTTACGCTTGTAACCGGCGAAACTTCTATCGATCCGCCTCGTTTCGTGGAAATCGTAAAGGTCAGATCGACGCAGGACATGTATGACGAAGTAACTTCGCGCGCTGAACACGCGGATTTCGTTTTCAAAGCCGCTGCTGTAGCCGACTACACTCCCGCCGTCAAATATGATGACAAAGTCAAGAAAAAAGACGGTGATCTGAAAATAGAGCTCGAGCGCACCAAGGACATCCTGATGGAACTCGGCAGCCGCAAAAAGCCAGGCCAGATACTCTGCGGATTTTCAATGGAAACGCAGAACATGCTCGAAAATTCCCGAAAAAAACTCACCAGGAAAAATGTCGACATGATCGTCGCGAATAACCTCAAAGTCGAAGGCGCCGGATTCGGCACAGACACGAATGTCTGCACAATTATTACTGCAAACAGCGAAATACAACTTGAGAAACTCTCCAAGTTTGACGTCGCCTCCGCAATCGTAGACGAAGCCATCCGCCTAAAAAACGCGAAATAAAGTGAACATTACAGGACCTGCTGCGCATCTGCACGGCAGGCCTTTTTCATTGCTGCAGGTTCCTTATCGTTTCTTCAGCTTCCCGGGCTGTGAACGGTTCTTCCCGGGTTTCCTGTGTCATGATCAGATTCAGACCACAGTAATATCCGGATGCCGCGTAGTCGCGGAGCTTTTGAATTGTTTTAGCATGATACTCTGCGTCATCCATCTTTCCGAAATGCTCCCACAGAATTATGCGTCTGTCACGCTTCCGCAGAATCATAAAATCGGGATAATAAGTACACAAAAGGCACCTCGTATGTATTTTCAATCCGCACTCGTAACGGAACCAGATCCCTGCTTCGTGCAGTTCGTCGTATATTATCGACTCCGATTTCGACCTGGTGAGCTCACCCTGCTTCGTTTCGTATTTCAGCTGCTCAGGATGCGATAGATTTTTTTCATAATCCTCCCGGAGCCATTTCTGCGGATCTATGTCATCCTTAATAAAAGCCCTGGAAAATCCACATTCGCTGTACATTTTCCCCATCGATCTGTGAATTGCCGCCGGATCATAAACTCCATATCCCTCAAGAAGGTTCTCAAGACGCCTGATATTTTCTGCAATGATTTTTCTGCCGATAACCAGTATCCGGCGCGAAGTTACCTCATCAAGGAAATCACTGCAGCCATCCCATGCCGGATTGATGCATGTAAAGCCATTCCCCGACCCGGTTGCCTGAACCATATATTTGACGCCATTCACTAACTGCTGCCTTTTCAGCCTTCCGTCAAACAGTTCGAACAAAAGTTTATCCGCTTCTTTAAGCATTTCTTTATTTCCGGCTAATTCCCTTGCGGCCACTTCAATAAACGCCATCTCCCTGAACATAAATAATCCTCTCATTAAACATAAAACTATCTTTTACCGATTTATCCGCCCGTCCCGTCTGACTGTACCGTGATTCGTTCCCTGTCACCAGATGTCTGCTCGTTATTTCCATTATATGGTAATTATCATGCTCCGTCAACCCGGTCCGTTCCATAATAGTCATCGGTATTCCCCGTACTTCGAAATAAGATACCAAATAAAGATTTTTTGCTGTTTTGGTACCTTAATATGTGTGCTGCAGCGATCAGTCATCGAAAAAAACAGATAAATAATGTGATTTCATAGTCTGATCCATTGCTCAATCGTTGTACCCCATTGGATAAGGTACCAATCCCCGATTTTTCAGCGAGTTGGTACCTTATTTCGATTCCTCCCTTTTTCACAGCTGTTTCGTTCATTTTTTCAGCAGTTTGCTCAAATTGCCAACATCCGCGGCAGTAATATTTTCAAGCGTTGTGCCGCACTATCCACGTCAGTAATCTCATTTGCCGAAGTCATCTGCCTGCCGACGATTTGCCCGCTTTTTCTTTTTGATTTGAAAAAACAGCTTTTCAAGCCGGACGGCCTGAAAAGCTGTTTTTGGAATATTGTTGTGTGTGATGAGAATATTATATTCGCGGCATTATTGCCGCTTTAATATAATATTCGGATGTTATCCGTGAAAAAACGGGGTCGCCGCGAAAAAATTCTTCGTTTGTCCGATTCTCAGCCGAAGAAGCTCATCTGATCTGATTCCGGCATGCCGTCAAGCAGACCGAATGACCGCATGACTTCAATTACTGTCTTGTTGGCCTTTACTCTGTCCTGCATGTCTTCGATCGTAGCGAAAGGTCTGTCTTCCTGCGCCTCCATAATGGATCTGGCGATGGTATCTCCGACGCCGTTGAGCCCGGAAATCGGAACAACTACCCTGCCTTCTTTGACACTGAAGCGTGCAGCTTCAGAGTATTTGAGCGAAGGCGGCATGAATTCATATCCTCTGGCGAACATTTCATACACTATTTCAAGCACTGTCAGTTCGTCGTTCTCCTTGGCAGTGGCATTATTGCCTTTGATGGTAATGGCTTCCATTCTGTTGATGACCGCCTGCTTGCCGCAGCTGATGACTTCCCAGTTGAAGTCGGCGATCTTCGTTGTGAGATAGACCGCGTAGAACTCCGCCGGGTAATGCACCTTGTAGTACGCGATACGGAATGACATCATTACATATGCAACCGCATGAGCGCGCGGGAACATATATGATATCTTACGGCACGAATCGAGATACCACTGCGGAACGCCGTGAGCCATCATTACTTCGGCATACTCGTCCGATACGCCCTTGCCCTTACGGACCTTTTCCATTATCCCGAATGCATCGGCATTCGGCACTCCTTTGCCGATCAGATAGTTCATGATGTCGTCTCGAGTAGAAATGGCGTTATCCATAGTTGCCTCACCGCTGCGAATATAATCCTGGGCATTATTAAGCCATACATTCGTACCATGCGAAAAACCGGAGATCCTGATCAGATCCGCAAACTTCTTCGGTTTAGTATCGTCCAGCATCTGCCTTACGAATTTGGTGCCGAACTCGGGGATCCCGTATGTTCCGTGATTGAAACGGTAATCACTGTCGATAATATTCAGCCCTTCGATGCCGGTGAATATCTCCATGGTTTCCTTGTCATCCAGCGGGACCTCCAGCGGATCCTGGCCCGTCATGTCCTGAAGATGTCTGATCATCGACGGGACATCATGTCCCAGTATATCGAGCTTCAGGAGGTTATGATCTATCTTATGATAATCGAAATGCGTTGTTATTATATCCGTGGAAGTATCATTCGCAGGTCTCTGCACAGGACAGAACTCATAAATCGAATGACCGCGCGGAACTATTACTATACCGCCCGGATGCTGACCGGTCGTTCTCTTGACTCCCGTGCACCCTTCAGTCAGACGCTCAACTTCGTACCGGTTCACCGGTATGCCGCGCTCCTCGTAATACTTCATTACAAAGCCGTATGCCGTCTTGGACGCAAGCGTACCCACAGTTCCGGCCTTGAAAACATTCTCCTCGCCGAAAATCGCACCGACATACCTGTGGGCAGTCGACTGATACTCACCGGCGAAATTCAGATCGATATCCGGCTCTTTGTTTCCTGTAAATCCGAGGAATGTCTCGAACGGAATGTTGAAACCGTCTTTATTCATCTTCGTACCGCAGTCAGGGCAGTCCATATCCGGCATATCAACACCGGTCTGATACATTTCCAGATCGCCCCAGATCAGCTTCTTGCAGTTCGGACAGATATAGTGCGGTGCCAGCGGATTTACTTCTGTTATCCCCGACATCGTCGCAGCAAAAGAAGACCCGACCGACCCTCTCGAACCTACCAGATAACCATCCGAATTCGATTTTTCGACCAGCATCTTCGCAGACACATACATCACCGAATACCCGTTGCCTATAATGGCGTTCAGTTCTTTGTCGAGTCTCTCGCGGATAGGATCCGGAAGAGGCGAACCGTATATTTCCGCAGCCTTTTTCTCACATGATTCACGTAGTATATTATCCGAATCAGGGATCGTCGGCGGATATTTCTCCTCCGGCACAGGCCTTACATCTGCGATCATATCGGCGATCAGATTTGTATTGTCTATCACGACCTCGCGGGCAAGATCCTCTCCCAGATACGAAAACTCCTCGAGCATTTCCTCTGTCGTCCTCACATAAAGCCCGTCGTTCGAATCTTTGAACCCCTGCCCCGAAAGAAGGATATTACGGTAGAGAGCCTCCTCCGGACCGCCGAAATGCGCATCTGTCGTTGCGACAGTCGGTTTCCCCATCCTTTTTCCGATCTCGATTATTTTCCTGTTGTGCTCACGGAGTTCCTCCCGGTCTTCAGCCTTGCCGTTATTGACCAGGAACTGATTGTTGCAGAGCGGTTGTATTTCCAGGTAATCATAATAAGCGGCGATCTTCATGATCTCCTCATCCGGCAGATGCTGCTCCACCGCGCGATAAAGCTCTCCAGCTTCACATGCGGATCCGATGATCAGTCCCTCGCGATTCTCCTCCAGAAGCGACCGCGGTATGCGCGGACGTTTATAGAAGTAATGCAGGTGCGACTCCGAAACCAGTTTGTACAGATTGCGAAGGCCCTTCTGCGTCTGCGCCAGAATGATAATATGATACGTTCCCTTTTTCTTGTAATCTATCGAACCGTCGGGATTGTGACTGTCCGCGTCATCATAAAGATACCCCTCGACACCCATGATTATTTTCATTGCACCCTTAGCCGCGGAATACGCTTCCGGCAGCGCCTGGCAGACGCCATGGTCTGTGATCGCAAGGGCAGTATGCCCCCAGCCTTTCACCTCATTTACCAGTGCCGTTATGTCGTTCAGTCCGTCCATCGCACTCATCTTGGTGTGGCAGTGCAGCTCGACGCGCTTCTTCTCCGCATGGTCTTCTCTGACCGTTTTTTCGATCTTCTCGATGCTTTTCGCCATGATGACAAGCTGCTGCGTAAACTGATCCATCTCAGCTGAACCGCCGACCCTGATCCTGTCTCCCTTGTTGAGCGCCTCCGCAATGCTTTCCCAGTTCTCGGCCTTAGTAAAGAACTTCGCCGCCATAGATGTCTTGTAATCTGTAAACAAAACAGCAGCCAGCACCCGGCCGCTTTTCACGACACGGGAATCGATGCTGAAGACGTCGCCTATGCAGACGACATCTCCGCTGGCAGCGTTTAATGATGCCAGCGGTACCGGCGTGCCGGATGCCGGACGTCCGAGTATTCTGCTGCCAAGTTTTTTCACTCCGGACTTCTTTGCCGGCATCTTTTTTTGAGGAGGTTCCGGCTCCTCGGCCATGCATTTCTGTATTTCCGCCCTGGTCCTGGCAAGTTTTTCATCGTGGTTGGCAAATCTCACCACAGTATTGAGTCCGAAATTATCTCTGAGTATCCTGGAAAATTTCCCGGATAAATTGTCGTTAAGAACCTGTTCAGCAGTCAGTCCGACCACATATTCAGTAAGGCAGCCGTCTTCAAGGTCGTATTCTCCGACCAGTGACTGAGCCATAACTCCTCCCGATCTTTCGGTCAGGCTTCGCAGATACGGAATGTATTCTTTTATAATACTTTCCTCGTCCTGCACCATATCACGGTAATGGAATATTATTCTCACATCCGAGACCCCTTCGATCCGGCTGCGGAGTTCTTCTTTGAGTTCCGGCAGAGCCTTGAAAGGCACTACAAAATTGACCCCTACTTCCGCCGTCAGCACTGCTGACTTCGACAGCACGGCTTTCTCAATTTTGTACTCATATCCCTCTTTCAAATATTTATCGAGAAGTCTTTCCATATCTTAATCAAGTTTAGAGACCATATCAACAAGAGCATCCGCTATTTCATCAGCAGGCACTGTCCTTATGCTTTCTCCGTGCGCAAACAGCAGCCCCTTGTTCTCGCCGCAGGCAACGCCGGCGTCAGCCTGAGAAGCCTCTCCCGGTCCGTTCACCTCGCAGCCCATCACCGCCACAGTGATCGGTCTCTTTCCGTCTTCCTTTCTTTGTTTTGCTATATCAGAAAGTCTCTTCTCGACTTCCTCCGCTATCTTTGCCAGATCTACCTTTGTTCTGCCGCATGTAGGACAGGAAACAAAATTTATCGCCTTCTGTCTGGCTCCTGCCGCTTCAAGGATCTGTATGGCCGCTGACGGCTCCTGCGCCGGATCACCTGTTATGGAAACACGCATGGTGTCGCCTATGCCGCTCATAATAAGACCTCCGAGTCCTACCGCCGACTTCATCAGCGCCTCTTCATACGTTCCCGCCTCGGTCACGCCGATATGAAGCGGATGATCGGTCATGGCCGCAACTTTTTTATACGCATCGAAAGTCATCTGGACGTCGGAACACTTCACGGATATTACTATATCATCGAAATCCATCTTCTCGACAAGCTCGACATTTCTCATTGCGCTTTCCGCAAGAGCGTCAGCCGTCATGCCCATGGAATCAAGTATATCTTTTTCCAGAGATCCGGAATTAACGCCGATCCTGAGAGGAATTCCCCGACGTCTGGCGGCCCATACTACGGCTCTCACCCTGCTTTCGCTCCCGATATTTCCCGGGTTGATCCTGACGGCATCAGCGCCGTTATCTATTGCCGCTATCGCAAGTTCATAATCAAAATGTATATCCGCCACGATCGGGACATCCGGAAGCTGCTTTTTTATCTCACCGAATGCCAGTGCCGCATCCTTATCGGGCACCGCTATTCTCATAATGTCGCATCCGAGATCCATCAGCTGCTTCGTCTGCCTGACGGCAGCCTTGATATTGTGCGTGTCAACATTTGTCATGGACTGGACCGAGATCGGCGCACCTCCTCCGATCTGCACGCCTCCGCACATGACACTTTTCTTACTGCTCATATTATCACTTCCTGTTTATTTAAATGCCGGTACAATAAACCTCAGCACATCATTGAACGTCACATATATCATCAGCGCAAACAACAACATCAGACCGACGAAATTTATCTTGTTCTCAGTAGAATCAGAAATCAGTTTCCCGGTAAATCGTCTTATTATTATCAGAAGCAGCCGTCCGCCGTCGAGTGCAGGCAGAGGCAGCATATTCACTATCGCCAGGTTCAGACTTATGAGCGCCGTCAGATAAACCACATAAATGAATCCCTGATGCGCTGACTCGCCGACCATGTAAAATATCCCGACCGGCCCGGAAAGCTCCTTGGTGGAAACCTGACCTGAAAACAGCTGTACAATAACTTTGTACATGGACTTTGTCATGTTCCACGTTGAAACGAAACCGTTCGCGACGCACTTCACAGGATTTCTGACCATTTTAGGGTGAATACCTATGATATATGAGCCGCTGTTGTTCATAAGCGTCGATGTGACAGAAACATTTTTCCCGTCTCTTTTGACAGTGACCGTCACTTTGTCACTGCTGCCGACACCTGAAAGCGCTTTGCTGACATCTTCCCAGTCATTGATCTTTTTGTCATCGACCTGTACGATCTTATCGCCGACCCGGAGTCCCGCCTTTTGAAAATTGCTGTTGCTCAGGAAAGAACCGATCGTCGTCGAAGCCGTTCCTATGACAAAGCAAACGATGATCATCAGCACTATGCACGTTACCAGATTCATGAACGCGCCGGCGCAGACAATGAGTCCTTTCCTCGGTGCGCTCTTTTTATTGAACGCCCTGTCATCATCACTGTCCTCGTCCTCGCCTTCCATCGCGCAGAAACCGCCTATCGGCAGCGCGCGGAACGAATATTTCGTCTCGCCCTTCTGTCTGCTCCATATCTGCGGGCCCATCCCGAGCGAAAACTCGTTGACTTTGACTCCGCATGCCTTGGCCGTAATGAAATGCCCGAACTCATGGACGAGTATCAGCAGACAGAACATTATTATTCCTATGATTATGGTAATCGCTAAATTCATTTATTCTCCAATTCCAAAGAGCGACAAAGCTNCTCTTCTGACTTCCTTATCGACTGCCAGGATAGTTTCAAGATCAGCGCCGTACTGCGGCACATGGCTGTCCAGTATCCTTTCCAGCGTTTCAGGTATCTGTGTAAACTTGATCTTCCCCTCAAGAAACAGTTGTACGAGCACTTCATTCGCCCCGTTGAGAGCGATCGTGTAGCTTCCGCCCGCCTTCGCGGCCTCATATGCCAGCTTCAGACACTTAAATTTTTCAATATCCGGCTTTTCAAAAGTCAGTTCCGCGCCTTCTTTGCAAAAATCCAGCTTCGGAAAATCGTCAGTTATCCTTGCGGGATATGTCAGCGCATATTTTATCGGCAAACGCATATCAGGCACGCCCAGCTGCGCGATCACAGCTCCGTCTTCAAACTCGACCGCCGAATGAAGAATGCTCTGACGATGCACCAGCACTTCAACACGGTCCAGATCGACCCCGAAAAGCCATTTTGCTTCTATGACCTCAAATCCCTTGTTCATCATAGTCGCGGAATCTATCGTAATCTTGTTCCCCATCGACCAGTTAGGGTGCGCCAGTGCCTGCTCTACAGTCACTTCCGAAAGTTCAGACTCCGGCATATCGAAGAAAGGTCCGCCCGATGCGGTCAGCAATATTCTTCTTATCTTATTCCCTGCGCTGCCCTGAAGGCACTGAAAAATCGCACTGTGTTCGCTGTCCACAGGGAGCATCGATACACCCCTCTCAGCAACCGTTTTCATGATCAGTTCTCCGCCGGCCACAAGCGTTTCCTTATTCGCAAGAGCGATATCGTTTCCCGCAAGTATCGCATTATATGTCGGCTCGAGTCCTCTTATGCCGACCAGAGAATTGAGCACTACGTCGCAGTCGGACGAGGCTGCAGTAATAAGTCCGCGGCCGCCCCAGACGATTTCGGTTCTCCTGTACTTTTTCGCCAGCTCCTTCGCGTCGTTCTCTTCTGCAACGCAAACCATGTCGGGTCGGAATTCCGCGATCTGCTTTTCCAGATCCCCGATCCTTGCCGCGCAGGACAGCACCGAAGCCCTGAACAAATCAGGGTTGTTCCTTATGACATCGAGAGCCTGAGTTCCTATGGAACCAGTACTCCCGAGTATTGCAATCTTTTTCATAGCCTTATTATATCTTTTCATCCTTAAAGAATCACAAACGTGATGTAAAAATACACCATCGGCGCTGCGAACAGTACACTGTCGAATCTGTCCATGATCCCGCCGTGTCCCGGTATCAGCTTTCCGTAATCTTTGATGCCCATATGTCTTTTGAATATTGAGGCCGTAAGGTCTCCGAACTGTGTGATGACGCCGCCGAGCGCTCCGAGTATTATACAGTGCATGAGCATCGGTTTAATAAAGAAGAATCCGATAAGTCCGCACAGAAGCATCGCTCCCAGTATGCCGCACACCGATCCCTCTATGGTTTTCTTCGGACTGATCTTCGGACAGAGCTTGTGCTTTCCGAAAGCAACGCCGCCGAAGTAGGCGAATATGTCGGTCCCGAACGCCGAGAACAGCACGATCCACACCATGAGATGCGTCGAAGGTCCCGACTGATCAACGAGTACCATATTATACATGAAGAACACCACGTAGAAAATACCTGTTATGGTCGCCATCGCGTCTTCGAGCTTGCGCTCCTCTATCTTAAAGAGATAAAGCAGGCTTGCCAGTATCGTCAGGAAGAACCAAAGCATGAACCACCTTTCGTCTCCGCCCAAAAGATTCACACAGTAAAGCATTACTGCCGAACAGACCGCTATCGGATACGACGGATGAACATCCATGGAATGGAATCCCTTATAGAATTCGTAAACACCCATCAGACTGATAACGAAAATAAACGCCATCAGCCAATAGCCGCCCAGCAGTATGAATATAAAAAACGGTACCATCATCAGGCCTGATAAAATTCTTGTCTTCATTTAGTCTCTTTCCTTCCGCCGAATCTTCTGTCTCTGCTCTGGAATTCTTCAAGCGATTTTTCAAACTCTTCCGGAGTATAGTCCGGCCACAGTACAGGGGTGAATATCATCTCACTGTATGCGCACTGCCAGAGCAGGAAGTTCGAAAGTCTTTCTTCTCCGCTCGTCCTTATGATGACATCCGGATCCGGGACTCCTGCGAGTCCTGTGAAAAGATGCGCTGAAATAGTCTCTTCCGTAATGTCTTCACTTTTCAGCTCTCCATCTTTCACTTCGCGCGCGATCGCGCGGACAGCTTTCGTCATCTCGTCTCTGCTGCCGTAATCCAGGCAGATGTTGAATTCAAGTCCCGTGTTGTCTTTTGTGTCGCCGAGCGTTTTGTCGAGACGGTCTTTAACCGCTTCTCCCATGCCCTCATAATCACCGAAGATCCTGACCCTGACATTATTCCTGCAGAGTTCGTCAAGTTCAAGATCCACGTATTTAACCAATAGCTTAAAAATGCCGCTTACTTCCTCTTTCGAACGTTTCCAGTTCTCCGTTGAAAATGCGTAAACGGTAAGATACTTTATGCCGAGATCAGAAGCTCTTCTGACTATTTCCGTCATGGACTTCATACCGGCATTGTGCCCCATGACGCGGGGCAGTTTTCTCTTTTCGGCCCATCTCCCGTTGCCATCCATAATGATGGCAACGTGGACGGGCATTCTGTTTATATCAAGCATATATTACACTTCCATGATATCCCTGTCTTTTTTAGCTACGATCTCATCGATATCTTTAATGGCTTTTTCAACTGCTTTCTTGACTTCTTCTTCTGTCTCTTTTACATCATCTTCCGTATAGTCTCCGGCCTTTTCCAGTTTCTTGATATCTTCGTTGGCTGTCCTTCTGAGGTTCCTGACAGCCACCTTGGCTTCCTCGCCGAGTTTCTTTGCTTCCTTTGCGAGGTCTTTTCTTCTCTCTTCTGTCAGCTGAGGTATCGAAAGTCTTACTACTTTCCCGTCGTTGACAGGATTGATGCCGATATTAGCGGCAGCGATCGCATGCTCCACCGAACCTATCGATTTAGGATCGAAAGGTGTGACAGTCAGAGTTCTCGGATCCGATACAGCTATGTTTGCAAGCTGTTTGAGCGGTGTCGGAGAACCATAATAGTCAACCATGATTTTGTCGAGCAGTGCAGGATTTGCCCTTCCCGCTCTTACGCTGTTCAGATTTTCTTTAAGATTTGCCAGGCTCTTGTCAACTTTTTCTCCCAGCTTGTCCATGATCACGTCACTCATTTGTTTACCTCCGTTCAAACTATGATGTTATTATTGTACCGATCTGCTCGCCGTACACCGCTCTGAGGACATTTCCCTCTTCCGCGATGCCGAATACATGTATGTCTATATCATTGTCTCTGCAGAGTGAAGCCGCCGTGCTGTCCATGACCTTCAGATCTTTTTCAAGAACTTCCCAGTGCGTCAGCCTGTCATACTTCACCGCATCAGGATCCATGGCAGGATCCGCCGAATATACTGCATCGATGTTCTTCGCCAGAAGTATAACATCCGCATCTATTTCGGCTGCTCTCAGGGCCGCTGTCGTATCTGTCGAGAAGAAAGGATTTCCCGTACCGGCGCCGAAGATAACAACTTTGTGCTCCTCGAGCTGGTGGATAGCTCTTCTTCTTATGTACGGCTCTGCGACTTCCCTCATCTCGATGGCGGTCTGCACCCTCGTAGGCACACCTATCGCTTCCAGCGAAGCCTGCAGCGCCATTGCATTCATGACCGTGGCCAGCATACCTATGTAATCGGCTGTGCCCCTGTCCATATTCCTGCTGGTGCGGCCTCTCCAGAAATTTCCGCCTCCTACAACTATAGCGACTTCGACGCCGAGATCATTGACCTCCTTGACCTGCCTGGCGACCTTTTCGAGCATGTCTTCGTTTATGCCGAATCTGGTTTCGCCGGCAAGCGCCTCACCGCTTATTTTGAGTATCACTCGTTTGTATTTGGGTTCCATGATGTCTCCTTACACAATTGTTATTTTTAATGACCGTTGCCCGTTTTTGGCGGAAAACAGTCATTTTTATCTCAAACATTATATCACATACGCAGTCTCCTTTCACCTCTTTTTCTTGTATTCTACAAGTAAACTTGTTAATATATAGCAGAACTCTGTGAGTTCGAAAGGAGCAGATATTATGGCACTTATAAAATGTCCCCACTGCGGGCATGCAGTTGCGGACGTATCATACAAATGCCCGAACTGCGGCGCACCGCTGCGCAGAGTCGGGGATACGGATATATTCGGCAACTGGAAAGACAGCNATGAAGGATTAGGCACGCGGGCCGCAAGAGGCCGCCGGGCGAAAAAAATGGCTGAACGCGACACTTTCGTCGGAGAAGAAGCAGAACAATACACGGAAGAACAGCTCAGGCAGATGCAGGAGGACGCAAAAGTACGCGCACAGCATGAGCAGGCTATGAAAACAGACGGATTCGCAAAGGGCTATGGCGCAGCAGCCGGATATGAATACGGCCACGATGCCGAGCACGGTACGAAGAAATACGGCTACGACCAGAACGGCGACCCATACTATGACGACTCATACTATCATGCCGCCTACGAAGAACGGCCCCCGCAGGATGACAGCCGCGGCAAAAGAGGAAAGCGCGGTCACTCTTCTCACGGAGCGCCGAAAACAGTAAAAAAAGTCAAAGTCAAAAAGCAGAAGGGCCGCGGTCCTCTGATCGCAATAATCATTATTCTGATCATACTTCTTCTTGCAGGTGCGGCATTCGCATATTACGAAATCAAATGGAAGCCGGATCACGCAGCGGCGCAGACAGAACAGCAGGTAACAGACAACAGCGCTTCGCAGAGCGATACGGGCAGTTCGGACAGCTCCGGCAGTTCAGGCAACTCCGGCAGTTCATCAACTGATAAAAACAGCGAGGTCGACAACGGCAGCGGCACGCAGAGCAACAACAGCGATTCAACGACAACCGATTCAAACGGAGTCGATCAGGGCGGCACGGAAGACAACGGAGCCACCGGCGGCAATAACGTTACAAACGACAGCACATCTCAATAACACAAAAACGCACCGCGCGCCGGAGGACCAGATCCCGGGCGCGCGGCTTTTTATGCATGGAATTGTATTTTTCTATTTTGAGAAACGTACCAGCTGAGGCGTCATGTCTCTGTCCGACTTGTCCAGATATGACGTATCTTTAATATATCTCTTTGTTCCCGTTGCAGGGTCGAGAATGATGAAATTCTTTATCGTGACATTATCATAAGTCGTCCCGGCCGTATAGCCGATGACCGTCACATAATGGTTAGGTGACGATGTCGTGCAGACTGCCAGAACGCACGGCCTTCCCGCAGACACTTCAGAAAGGGCAAGCTGATTCGCCTTCAGCGATTTCATGTAATAAACGCTGTACGCATCTGCCCGGTCCCAATACGCATATGATCTTCCGTCGCAGTAATAATCAATTATCTTGCTCTGCTGGCTGCCCCATCCGTCGGCGTTGAAATATCCGTCTATGACCATACGTCCGTACGCCATCGCGTAACCGCCGCAAGGCCCCGAATAAGGCTGTTTGCCGATCTGACTGAACAGTGCGCTGTTATACGAAAGGATCTTTCCTCCGTTCGCAACTGTATAATAATCCTGCGAAGAATCATCTTCTGTCACTGTTGAAGCGGCAGACACCTTGAACGATTTATTAACGATATCTCTGCTAATTCCGTTTGCATCAGTAACACTTATTCTGTATTTATATGTCCCCTGTGGCAGCTTCCCGAATTTGACCTTGGAATCGACCCTGGCGATACTGTAAGTCTTCGCCTTCGGATCAGCCGAAGCATTCACGCCGCTCACCCAGTCTCCTTTTGAATTGACAGCTCCGATCCTGATCGATGTCATCTTGAACGCCGATGTGACTTTCCCGCTTATCGAATACGAAGAGCCCTGTGTCAGAGTCCCCGGTTTATTTACATCAGTCATCGTAAACTGTGAAACCGTAAACTTCTGATTTGCGAAAGTCTCGGAATTGCCCTTTTCATCCTGCACCCATACCCTGTAATAATACGTTCCGGCAGGCACTTTCGCGAAGTTTATCTTCGCTGCTTCAGTACTGACATCGAAAGAAGTCTTTTTGGGCGTCTTTGATATGTAATACGATTTCACATACTTGCCCTTCGTGGACGTCAGCCCCACCTTTACGGACTTCAGTTTGTACGCCGCAGTGATCCTGCCCTTCGCCGCGAACTTCGTGCCATAGTAATAATTCTGTGGCACGGTGCAGTCGGAAATGTACATCGTGACGACAGTGAATTTTGTATTCGTTATTGTCTGAGTCTTTTTCTTTGTATTTGTCGCGGTCACTTTGTAATAATAAGTGCCGTTGACCAGCGATCCGAATTTAATCTTGCTGTTGAGTTTTTTCAGGCTGTACGATTTTGCTTTTGGTGAAGCCACAGCCTTCTCGCCGTCTATCCAGGCGCCGTTTTCATCGGTGATCCCTGCTGTGACAGATTTGATTTTAACACCTGATTTTGTTGATTTTACAGTACCCTTTATACCAAAAGAACTTCCGGTAACCATCTGCTCCGCAGGAGTAGAGAGTCCGGATACACTAAAAAGAGATGCAGCTGCTTCAACCGGCCCGACATTAGATGGCATCATGAAAAAAACCATAATGAAAAAAGCCGAAAGTACTATGCTCAAACCTCTATTTTTCATCAGCATAAATCCTTTCACTTGGACCAGTAAGATTATTTTACCATTAACTGTCAGCGTTTGCAAGCATTTGTTACTTGAACGTCACATTTAAGCTGACAATTTCACTATTTGTTCCAACCCTTATGCACGGTCCGAAAACGCCTGTCCCGGACGTTACGACCGAAGTCATAGAATCTTTTTTCAGTACGCCGCAGGGATTTTCCCACATCATGCCCTGCGTCATATTGAGCGGAAAGAACTGCCCGTCGTGAGTATGGCCGGAAATGTCTAGATCTGCTCCCGCATCAGCCGCTCCCTGAAGATCCTTCGGCTCGTGATCAAGCAGGATTATCGGCTTGCTCTTGTCGAGCCCCGCGAGCAGCTGCCTGGCAGTCTTTCTTGCAGTAATGTCCCCGCCGGGTTTATGTGCATCCAGTCTGCCTGCGATATAAAATTTATCGTCGACCAGTGTCGTTTCATCCTCCAGTATTTTTATATCAGCCTTTTTCAGGAAGCTGTACATATCTTTTGTATGCTCAGCAGGATCCCTTTTTGAACTGAATGTAAATCCGAACATTATCGGCTCAGCCACATCATGATTGCCCCAGCAGGCATATGTTCCGTATCTGCTCTTCATGCCGGCCAGCGTTTTCGCCACTTTGTCGGGATCTTTGATCGCACTGTAGTTATTGTTGAAAATATCGCCTGCTACGCATATCAGATCCGGGTGCTGCGCGTTGACCAGCTTCACAACTTTCTGCATCTCTTTTTCCCCGGCGTCATATCCGAGATGAAGATCCGCGATCTCCACTATCTTCATTGTCTTAACTCCGCTGCACGCCTTGTCGACATTTGCGGAATATGTTGTCGTTATCGTATCCTTGCTGTGTACGAATCCATACACGCATACGGTTATTACTGCAATTATAATAAGCGAACCGGCTATCAATATATGCTTCCGGTTGTTTTTGGTATCGATATGCAGCGTGCGCGTCTTTTCCATAATGAATCTGACTACGATCAGAACGACGAGCGCCATGAAGAAATACATGAACACACCGAGCCAGAAGTCACTGAAAATCTGTACATCACGCTGCAGTGTGCTGTGTCTCCAGAATGCGCCGAAAAACGGCGTTCCTGAAATCAGAACGCCCATTATGATGAAACAGGTCCTGAATACTTTGTGTTCTGCGATCTTCGTGCAGGCCTGAAGCCAGCGAAGGATGTCACGGAACAGAATGAAACAGCCTGCAAGATATACAGGTGAAAAAATAATTGCTAACATGAGCTTATTATAGTACCGAACGGCGAAATAGTCCAACTGATTCGGCAGAATCAAGGAAGACTCCATCTTAGTTGTCATTACATATGTTATATGTTACATTTTGAAAAGTACTTTGCTGCGATCTTCGCTTTTGTTGATTTCACGGACTGAAATGCCGGGGATAGTATTTTTCAAAAATGGGGGGTGAAATCTGCAGCATTATTATCTTTTTCCCCAATCCAATGGGCTGCAGCAACTGAAAAAACTCTCAGACCGTGAACAAGGGCATTTGAATGTTGTTCAAATGCTGCAGCCCATTGTATCGGTGACCTTTTGACATATTTTCGTTTAAATATCCTCCCGTTTAGAAATATCAGTTTTATCACACACAATTCGCCAGAATTCAGGAAGACCGCAAACGTTATACGCCTGCGGTCTTCCCTTTGGGTATTAGGGTTTAAGGGTTGTTATCATTATTTATCGTCTTCTCTTCTTCTGCTTATGATCCCGATGACCAGTGCTCCGGCTGCTCCGATTGCAGCAAGCAGCATCCACCATGCATATGGGAATGCATCTCCGGTTTCAGCTGATTTGTCCACAGCCGGTTTAGACGCTGCAGGTGTTACTGCAGGCGTCTCCGGTGTCGGATTATCAGGTGTGATCACCGGCGGTTCGATAGGCTTTTCCGGCGGTTCTACCGGCGGCGTGATTATCGGAGTGTAGGTGTTGGTGATAACAAAAATGTTATCCCTGTTCTTCTCTACACTCGCCGTATATCCGCTCGGTACATTCACCTCGGCGACACTGTATGTGATTTCATTTCCGCCAGCGTCATACTTAGGAAGATCGTTCCATATCTTCATCCACTGATTATCAGCGCTGAGGTCAACGACATCGCCTCTGCTCGTTCCGTTTGCGTAAAGCTGTACTGAAACTTTTACAGGTCTGATATTTTCATATCCGCTGTCATTCCAGACCTTCATGGCACCGATATTGACAGTAGCAAATGTGTTTGTGATCGTAAATGTCGTTCCTTCTTCCGTGTATGCAGCCGTATATCCTGTCGGAACACTAACTTCCTTAACAGTGTAAGTAATGTCTTTTCCGGCCTTTTTCTGCGGCAGGTTTGTCCAGGTATATGTCCAGCCGCTGTTTGCATTATCGGTTCCGCCGCTCAGAGTGACCGGCTCTCCATATGCTTCATTGTCTGCATAAAGCTGTACCTGAACACTCCTTGTCCTTGCTTCATACGCATTATTATTGTCATTCCATACTTTTGTAACAGTTCTTTCTACAGTTGCCGGTGTATGGCTGTTTGTGATCGTAACAGCACCGTTTGCTGCAGTCGTCTGTGCCGAAGTATATCCGTCAGGCACATTGACTTCCCGAACTGTGTAATTGATCTGCTGGCCGTTATTGTACTTTGGCAGATTACTCCACGTATATGTCCAGCTATTTCCGGCATTTAATGTGACAGGATCTCCGACCGGTGCAGTACCGTTATAGAGCTGTACCTGTACGCCGGACGGACGGATCTCGTCCTGGTCATTATTGTCTGACCAGGCCTTTGTAACTGTCTTGCTGACAGTTGCCGGTGTATGGCTGTTTGTGATCGTAACAGCACCGTTTGCTGCAGTCGTCTGTGCCGAAGTATATCCGTCAGGCACACTGACTTCCCGAACTGTGTAATTGATCTGCTGGCCGTTATTGTACTTTGGCAGATTACTCCACGTATATGTCCAGCTATTTCCGGTATTTAATGTGACCGGTTCTCCGACTGCGGTAATGCCGTTATAGAGCTGTACCTGTACTCCGGACGGACGGATCCCATCCTGGTCATTATTGTCTGACCAGGCCTTGGTAACTGTCTTGCTGACAGTTGCCGGTGTATGGCTGTTTGTGATCGTAACATCACCGTTTGCTGCAATCTTCTGTGCCGAAGTGTATCCCGCAGGCACACTGACTTCGCGCACGGAATAAACTATGTCCGTTCCGTTACTGCTCTTTGGCAGATCGTTCCATGTATGTGTCCAATTGTTACCGGCATTTAATGTGACTGCTGTTCCGACTGCGGTAGTGCCGTTATAAAGCTGTACCTGTACTCCGTTCGTACGGAGTCCGTCCTGGTTGCCTCCGTCCGACCATTCCTTTGTAACAGTCTTACTGACAGTTGCCGGCGTATGGCTGTTCGTGATCGTAACGTCGCCGTTTGTCGCAGTCGTCTGTGCTGATGTGTACCCGTTAGGCACACTGACTTCTTCAACTGTGTATACTATCGCGCTGCCCTTGCTGTATTTCGGAAGATTCGTCCATTTGTAAGTCCAGGTATTCCCTGTACCGCTTACTGTAACAGGTCTCCCGTATATTGCGTCATTTGCGTAAAGCTGTACAGAAATCGACGACGGACGTGTTTTATCGAGATTGTCCCGGTCGTTCCATGTCTTTGTAACTGTCTTTTCAACAGTCTCTCCGGTCGGCTTATTGGTTACTGTGCTCCCCGATGTCGCTGCTGTTGCCTGTCCGTAATGCAGATGGCTCCACTTGCCGTCAGGGAAATTGATCATGAGATCTCCCTTGTCCGTCACAGATATTATTGCAGTCGTTGCGTATTGCTGTGTCCCGCCTGTAAATACCGCAAATGCCTTATTTACCATATCCGAGAGGAATGTATGGAATTCCCAGTCGAATTTATCCTGTCCGTTGCCGTCATTTGCCAGTACAGTCTGCCGTATCGCCTGCTGCTGTTCTGCAGTCAGTTGCTGCGCAGTCCAGAGTGAGAACTTCTGAGCCTGTTTGACTGCAACAAAGAAATCACTCAGATCAGCAGCGTTTCCGATCTTCACAGAATTGCCTCCGCTGTTTTCAATCTTATTACCATACACTATCGAAGCAGCATTATTATACGGCGTTATTACTGCAGTGTATCCCGCCACAGCATCCTCAGTAACGGAGTATGTAACAGCTGCACCTGCCGCATCTGTCTTTTCAAGATTTGTCCAGGTATATGTCCAGTTGTTATCGTCGTTCAGAATTGCTGTTTTGCCAGTAGGTTTTCCGTTGGCCAGCAGATTGATCGTAACACTATCCGGTCTGTCCGCAGTGCTGTTATTATCGTTCCATACCTTAGTAACGGTATATTGTATTGTTGATGCTTTCTGCCAGACCGCATAGAGATCAACCGAACTGTGCAGTACGAAAGTAGAATCTGCCGAATACTGCGCTTGCGTTGCACTCTTGTCCGTACTCCAGCCTGCGAACGAATAACCCGTTCTTGCTGTCAGCCCTGTTGCACCATATCCGCTCACATTATATGTATCACCCGTTTTATAATTAACTGAAGCCCCATTTACCTGATGTGCAGCATCTTTGTATGTCGCATCCGGATCGTAATTTGAATGATATGTGACCGCCACATCTACGTCTTTTACATACCCGTCAACATGCGGGTACGAATCGCCCTCCTGCTTGATCACATACCATACAACAGTCTTGCCGCTGCACTCAGGATACGCTGCTACAAATTCCGCCGGCAATGTCGTAAACGGCGCAGTATATAATTTGGAATCAACTCCGGATTCATTATATATAGCCGCAATGTTCTTTACCTGATGGTAAGCTGCAAGTGTAATACTGCCCATCAGTGAATGATATGCGTCACCCTGTGCAGGATAATAATTAGTCGCAGGCTGAGGTGATCCGTCTGTCGGCGTAGTATTGTTAGGCAGCAGAATGTAATAACAAGCCTTGACTGTATCACCTGTAACTGTGATATAGAAACTGGATGTACTATTTCCCTTCGTATAAGTAATGATCGCCAGCCCGACTGAATTTGCTTTCACTGTAGCTGTAGGGAATGTGCCTTTTGCAGTATTTTGCGCAGTAATGCTTACCACAGAACTGTCGCTAGTCGACCAGGAACCGCTTGACCGAAGATTATCTTCAATTAGTTTGGTTGTCCCGCCAACGATCATTTCATATGACGTTTTGCCATTTTCAGCTTTTGTGATGCTTCCGAGAACATATATTGAGAACGTCGATGCTTCAACAGTTGCCGCTGTTGTTGATTCGCTCCCCGAAAGTTTGCTTGCTTGCGTGTTGTCGGAATTCATATGATAAACTTCGATACCATCTCCGTCCATATCGAGTCCCGAGAACTGAACTGTGACCGGGATCTTCGGCTGTACCTTTTCGCCGCCGCAATAGAACGTAATATCTATTGCCTCCATATCTGCAAGATCTCCGTCTGCAGCTTCTTCGACAGCATCTTTTACTTCACTGTCAGGAACTGCACTTACTTCCATAGTAGTATTCTCAGGAAAAGCTCCCTCGTCAGCTACTACACTTACTGTTGTGCCGTCAACTTCTTTTGAGAAAGTCTGACGCGGATAAGCAGTCTCTGCTGACTTTTCCGCAGAATCTTTCTTTTCTGCTGCTGCCGGTACATCTGCATCTGATTCCTGATCTGCAGAATCTTTCATATCTGCAGATCCCGCTGCTGCAGGCGCTTCTGTTTCTGCTTCCGCTTCCGCAGCAGGCTCTGCTTCCGCAGCATCAGCTGTTTCCGAAAGCTCCTCTTCTCCGGCAACAGCGTCTCCGCCGACAGAAGTACTGTCTGTCGCGACCTGCTGAGTCACTTCCGATGTCTGCTCGCTTCCAGCAAATACATCAGAAAACGACACTATCGGGAATACCAACAGCATCAGCAGCGCCAGTACGACAGCAACACATCTGTCAAACGACCTGTGTTTTTGCATACCTCTCATAATTAACAACTCCTTCCGCGTGGGTTTTTTATTTGCTGAGAAACAAAAAACCGCCATTTGTTTCAACTTGTGAAGAAATGGCAGCTGGCTGTCTTAACCCTTTAAGACCCTGTAGTTTTGCGTCCCGAAATCACTTTCGGTTTGCCCTTTTCAGTTCCACACGGCAGATGATCGATGCGCTCCTGTGAAAAAAACCGCCATAAACAAAACTCTGTTTGCTCTGGCAGCTGGCAATTTAGTACAAAAACCGTATTCAATTCAAGCCCTATACTAAACCCTATAGCTTTGCGTGATATGCTCCTCCCCAGAAACATATCTTGCTTTTAAACATAAGCACATCCACTTATTATTATAGTCTAAGTTTACTGTATTTTCTGCTAATTGTCAATGTGAATGGGCGTAAAACAGTGCTCATTGCGCAAAGAAAAGCCGCAGACTTTTTTCGTCTGCGGCTCATCTTTGGGTATTAGGGTATTAGGGTATTAGGGTTGTTAAGAATATTTGAGTCATTTACTCGTTGTCATCTTCTCTTTTCCTGACAGCAAAGCCTGTTCCAACAGCGCCTGCTGCTCCGATCATTGCGAGAAGCATCCAGGTGATGAGACTGAATCCGTCGCCTGTATCAGCCGATTTATCGGACTGAGGCTTGTTCGCCGGTGTTGTCGGAGTCTTTGGATTCTGCGGCTCAGTTGAGGTCTTTTTATATACAACTGTGACCGTCAGATTCTGTCCCGGCATGCTTCCTGCAACTGTTGCCTGTGTGCTGTCGACCAGTTCATATCCCGTTATTATCGGCGAATCTACCGAATAAGGATCGTTCTGGTTAAATTGATTCGCATATGCGTCAGCAACTGTCTTTCCATTCTGATCCACATAATTGATCGTCAGAGAGTACTTGTCCGCTGCCGGCGGATTTGGTGTCGGTGTCTGAGCTGTTACCTCAAGCACACCGTTTATTTTCTCGATCTGATAATTATCAGTTACCTCTACCGGCTCATTGACAGCCATCATTCTTACTGCATAAGCAGGGGTCGGTGTCTCCATAATGTAAATATGTACATCAGGCACATTCGGTGCTGTTCCCGGATTTGTTATTGTACCGGATGCCGAATATACCGCATATTGATTATCCGCGAGCGTACCATTTGTCAGTGAAGCAAAGTTGTAAGTCAAAGGTAGATTGTCAAATATCTTCGACTTGCTTCCGGCAGTAATGGTGATAGGCCTCTTGTTTACTTTCAATGTCCCGAGGTTTTCTGTTATTGCATAGTTGTCTTTATTTGTATTTCCCCAGGTAATCTCATAGGTATTGCTACTGCTTCCGGCATCAGTCTGTGAACCTGTAGCTGTCACTGTCGCCGTCTCATTATTGACAAGTCCGGCAATTGATGCGTCATCTTTTGTCAATGGATTTCCGTCGTAAACCTTCTCAGCGCTTCCTGTTGTTACTGTCAGCGGTGCAGGATCAACTGTCAATGTTCCGTCGCCATATGTAATATCATAATTATCAGTTACGTTGGTCCCGTCATGCATGATTACTGCCGCACTGGCAACATTCTTTGAGCTGCCTGCATTTGTCTGTGATCCTGTCTCTGTTACACTTGTAATCGTATCTCCTGTTGCCAAAGTTCCTGTATGCGTATAATCATGCTTAGTCAGTGCTGTTCCATTATATGTCTGGCTTGCGCTGCCTGCGGTAATTGTAAGTGGTATTGAAGCCTTCGTAACTTCCAGCGTGCCCTTTTCGTATGTAATTGTATAGTTGCTGGCTTTCGTTCCTTCCTTCAGTACATGTCCTGTGATCGTATTGTCAGAAATTCCAACTAGTGTCTGGCTTCCGCTTACTGCTACGCTTGCAAGTCCGTCTGTTCCAACGAATGCACCATTCGTAATCGTATATTCATTTGCTGTAAGAGCTATTCCGTCATATACCTTAGTTGCACCTTTTGCCTTGAGCGTAATTGCAACTGGATTTACTGTAAGTTTACCATTTGCAGGTGTTATGGCATAGTTTGCCGTTACATCTGTAGTTGTGCCGTCACCGTTATCGTGCCATACTTGAATGTCTCTTACAGTATTTGCACTATCTCCGGCATCTGTCTGCTTCCCGGTCACAGTTGCTGTATATGAATCTCCTGTTGCCAATTTGCCAGCTGTAATACTTGATGTCTCATTTGTCAAAGCAGTTCCATCATATGTCTTATGATCGTTTGCCGCTGTCACAGTGATGGCAATTGGATTCTCGTTGGTAATCGACAATGTGCCTTTAAATTCTGTAATATTATAGTTTACAGGATTTGTTCCGTCTTTTAACGTGTATGCTTTTATTACATTATCTGAACTGCCCACCTGGGTCTGAGATCCTTCTACTGTCACAGTATCAAATCCGTCTTCTCCGACGAACGCACCATTCGTTATTTTATATCCGTTTGCCGTAAGAGCTGTTCCGTCATATGCCTTTGTTGCGCTGTCGGCCGTGAGCTTGATTGCAACAGGGTTGACCGTCAGCGTTCCAGGTGTATATGTAATGTTATAGTTAGCTGTAACATCTGTATCACCGTGCTTGATAACCGCAGCACTGGCAACATTTTTTGAGTTGCCTGCATCTGTCTGGCTTCCTGTTAATGTAACGCCCTTAATCTCGTCTCCGTTAGCAAGAGTGCCTGTCGACTTATATGTATTCTTTGTCAGCGCACTGCCGTCATATGTCTTACTGTCACTGTCAGCTGTAATAGTCAACGCAATGGAAGCCTGTGTTACAGTCAGCGTGCCCGGCTTATATGTGATCGTATAGTTATCGGCTTTTGTACCTTCCTTCAGAGAATGCCCTGTTATTGTACTTGCTGAAGATCCGACAAATGTCTGGCTTCCGCTTACCGTTACGCTCTTAAGTCCGTCTGTTCCTACAAATGCTCCATTCGTAATTTTATATCCGTAAGCGGTAAGTGCAGATCCGTCATATACCTTCGTTGCGCTGTTGGCCGTAAGTTCGATTGCGACAGGATTAACTGTCAATGTTCCTACCGCATATGTAATATCATAATTAGCCGTTACATCTTCATTTCCATGTTTGATTACTGCCGCGCTGACAACATTCTTCGAATTGCCTGCATCAGTCTGGCTTCCTGTTACCGTTATGCTTGAAATCGTATCACCAGTATCAAGTGCTCCAGATGTGAGCGTATAGCTATTCTTCGACAATGCTGATCCATTGTATGTCTGTGTCGCACTGTCTGCAGTAATAGTGATTTTTGTCAGCGGTTTCCACTGAGCATATAACACATTTGCAGCTCCATCATTGTCAACGATAAATATATCGTTTGCTGCAACTGCCTTACCCGTTCCATTTGCCGCAGTGTTCCATCCTGTGAATCGATAACCCTTATTTGATATTCCAAGGGCAGTATCTGACTCCGCTGTAATGTTAGTATTTACTTCCGCTGAATTTTCCTGGAATTTATTACCATTGCTGTCTGCGCCGCCATTATAATCATACTTATATGTTGTTGCTTTATCAGCATTTGCCCATATCGCGTACAGCGTCGCATTTTGATTAGAAATAGTAACTGAGGATCCAGGATAATATGACGCTGTGCCAGTAGCGCTAGTTCCCCATCCAACGAATACTTTTCCTTCATATGAAAGTCCATCCGCGTCCAGCACTTTCGCCTTTGATCCTTCAGCATATGTATTATTATCTAATGGAACGTTGCCTGTTCCACCATTTGCATTATATGATACTGTGTATTTTATTGCATTAGTCCATCTTGCTACGAGCGTTGTATCACTTGTAATAGTAGTTGCAAAATTGAATGCATTGCCATCCTTTGTCCATCCTGCAAAATCATATCCGCTTCTGGTTGGGACAACTGGTTCGGTTGCTGCAGTTCCTTTAGTAACATGTTGTGCTATTACACTACTGCCGCCATTGGAATCAAAAGTTACGGTAGCCTGATCAGGCGCCCATTTTGCATATAGTGCGAGGTTGCTTGCCGGCATTGTGGAACCTGTAAACTGACTGCCGTCCAGACAGTCAGATGTTGTATACCATCCGCCAAATTCATAATAACTTGGTATCGTTGAAGGCCTTTCAGGTGTGTACATGTAGCCGGCAATATTTTTCCCATATCTAACACTTGATTGTGAATGAACTTCATCTGCCTCATCGCTATTATTATAGAATTCCAGTGAATAATTTAGTCGATTATAATAGAAATTATACGTAGTATAATATCGACCTTGCTCGTTCCAGTCCTTATTATCACTGTAAGAATACTGTAAGCCAGCTATGTCTTTTGCCGAAAATGATCCGTCGGAATTGGCAGTCTGACAATATTCGTCCAATTTTGAATATAAATCATTATCTGCATTCTGAGCATAATAATTTAATGTCACTTGATGAACATGATTACTCCATTTGCCAACATACGACTCAGTTACTCCAGTCTTGTTCTTGTCTGAATCTTTGATTAATTCCGGTGTAATATTTAATCGTTTTGAAACGTGTAATCCAGTGAAACTTCCACCCTTCCAGCCAAGGAATTTCCCTACCGGTGTGATGTTGCTCGCAGTAGGCCATTTTGTGGATACATCTTCACCATATTTGGCCGTAAATGAATAATGCGTCCCACTATTAGTATATGTTCCACCATCAATAGTCATCTGAGCATTAGGAAAACTATATGATTCATTATTGTATTCTCCTACGCTATTTAATTTAAAATCAAATGTATATGAATTACGCGCATATCGCACATTTACAACTGTTGACCCGTCACCCTTGACTGAAATATTCTGATCGGATGCTGAAGAATCATAATGGAAATAATCATACTTTTCCGATTCCGTCTTATTCCACCACCAGTCATATGAAACATTAAACGCATAGTCTTTTGCTGATACTTTGTTGCCTGTAGTAGCCTCCTCAGAATCTGTTGATACATAGTCATACTGACCTGAAGTCAACGTCTCTTTCCAGTAAATGACCTTAAAAGATGTCTGTGCTGCATCCCACTTGGCATATAATGTGATGTTGCTGCTCAAAGTACTATCAAAAGTAAATTCCTGCGTACACTTTTTATCTTTATACCATCCACCAAAATCATATCCTTCTTTAGCAGGATCTTCAGATGGTTTCACCGTCTTATCCCCTGTAAGAACATATTCAGGATCAACTGCCGATCCACCATCTGTATCAAATGTAATCCAAGAAGCTGTTTTAATAATAGGATATAAAGTCACATCTGTGCTTCCCATCTCCAGACTGTTAAGCTTTGATCCGTTTTTAGTTTCACTCCATCCTACTAATGCCTTATCTGTAGCAATTGAAAATGTTTTATCTAAAGGGATTTCTTTACCCTCCGCTACAGTCTCTGTTGCAAAAGTCCTATCATTGTCATCTTTATAGAAAACATAATGGCCTTCTGCAAACTGCGCATATAAATCCACTGTTGAATCTGCAGAAATATTTCCTACAGTTCCAAAGCCTGTAAACTCAGCTCCGCCTGTCTCAGCGGTAAACCATCCGGTAAATGCATAGCCATCTTTTTTAGGTGATGCAGGTTTCTCTAACATATCACCTTTTTTTACTATCTTTGTTGTTTTTTCCGTGCCATTGTGGAAAACATATGTCGTTCTATGTATTCCGCTGTCTACTCCTGTAAGAACATAAACGGAGAATGCATCCGTCGAAACTGCTGCATTTGTCGTTGACTGGCTGTCAGCACCCATATCCGTAGCTGCTCCTGATTTAGGATCGATATGGAATACTTTCAGTCCGGTACCACCGATATCGACACTCGAGAACTGAACATCGACTTTTGTCTTTGGTTCAACCTTTGTGCCGTTATAATAGAACGAAATATCCATAGCCTGCATTCCTGCGATGTCGTTTCCTGCAGCATCTTTCACAGCGCTTTCTACTATGCTGTCCGATACTGCCGTGACTTTCATCGTAGTGCCTTNAGGGAATGCCCCTTCAGGTGCATTTACATTGACGTTTGTACCGCCAACTGTATCTGCGAAATGCTGCTCAGGATATTTGACTTCTTCTGTTTTAGTCTCATCCTTTGTCGTACCAGAATTTGCGGTTGCCTTTTCCTTTGTGGAATTGACATCGGCCTTTTCAGATCCGGTCGTCCCGCCGGCATTGCTGCCTGCCGCTTCTCCTCCGGACACGTCCTCGCCGCTGTTTTCCGCAGCCGGCTGTTCAGTATCCGCCGCCTGTTCTCCCGTTGTTCCGCTGTCACCGGTCACATCTCCTGTACTCTGTGCATCTGCCTGCTGTTCGACAGTTGCAGCAGAATCAGCAGAACCGGCAAATACATCGGCAAAAGACACTACCGGAAAAACCAGCAGCATTGCCAATGACAGAACAAGCGCAACACAACGGTTGAACATTCTGTTTTTCTTAGTTCTCATTCTACACAACTCCTCCCGTGCGGGTTTTTCGTCTGTATCCACAAACAAAAAACCACCATTATGATTCAACAATCGTGAAATAATGGCAGCTGGCTGTCTTAACCCTATAAGACCCTACAGTTTTGCGTCCCGGGATCGCTCCCGGTTTGCCCTTTTCAGTTTTCACACGGTTTACGTTTTGTCTGCTTGTCTGCAAAAAAACTACCACAACATTTATCTGTCATGGCAGCTGGCTGTCTAGTATTGTACAAAAATATAAAAATACACCCTACTAAACCCTATAGCTTTGCGAAACGGCCCCTATTGCCGTCGTGCTTTTAACAAAACGCATAACTATTAATATGAGTTAATTTTATATGACATTTCTTATTTTGTCAACATAATCTGAATAATGTGTTCTATTGATATATTACCATCCTGCAGTTTCTCCGTAACACCGTACGCGCACTTATGAAACGGCCGGCAGCGTTTTTGCTGCCGGCCGGTCCATGGTAGTTAGGTATCCGGATTATTTATCTGATTTACTTCTCCTCTTCTTTCCTTTTTCTTCCCGTTGCTGCAGTGAGAGCTCCAATGCCTCCGAGCAGCGCCAGGCAGATCCACATGATCATACTTGATGTGTCACCCGTCTGTGCCGATTTGTCCGATCCAGGTGAAACGACTGCAGGAGTCGTATTATTGCCCGGATTGTTCGGGTTGTTCGGAGATACTGCTGTCTTCTTGTAGACTACAGTAACTGTAACATTTTCACCCGGCATAGTTCCTGTGACAATGCTCTGTGTGCTGTCGGCCATCTTATATCCTGTGAATACAGGTGAATCCACCGAGTACACATCACCCTTGCTGTACTGTTCCGCATATGCGGTTTTCAGTGCTTTTCCGTCCTGATCGACATAATTGATCGTCAGAATATATTTGCCTGCATCCGGTGTCGGTATGATCGTCTGCGCCAGCAGCTCAAGCGTACCGTCCGCATAAGTGATATTGTAGTTTCCTGTTACATCCTCATCTGCAGCCGCCATGACTCTCATCATGTTCGTCGCCCTGCCGGAGCTTCTTACAATCTTCGCATCCGAAGCAACATTGGCGCTCTTTCCTACGCCCTTCTGGCTTCCTGTGATCGTAACGCTTGCCAGCGAATCGCCGTCCGCGAGCGGAGTATTCGTATAACTCGGCATTGTCAGCACATTGCCGTCATCGATCTTCGAAGCGCTGTCCGCTGTTATCGTGAGATCCATTTTGCTGACAGTAAGTGTTCCTACAGTTTCATCGATCGTGTAATTTGATTCCTTCGCTGTTGCGTTTGTCCAGTCGATCTCATATGTATTCTTGCTTTCACCGACATCTCTCCGGCTGCCTGTGGTTGTGAACGCCGCCGTCTCGCCGTTGACGAATCCGCTGATCGTTCCTGCTGCCGTCAGAGCCGTTCCGTTGTAAGTCCTGGCTGCGTCAGGTGTTGCTACTGTAAGCTTCGCCGGTGTGATCTTTATCGTTCCGTCGGCCTTTGTTATCTTCAGCTTTGATGTCACATCTTCCCTGTCAGCGTTCAGTATGACGAGGTCATCGCATGTCGCTTTGACGTCTTCTGCAGTAACATCAGTTGCTTTCGCGCTCGATGATGCTTCCTTTAATGTGTACCCTTCAGGCAGATCCGATACTTTTACTGTCGCGCCGTGTTCATGGCCGTCGTATGTGTATTCCCCGCCCGTCGTTGTTACTACTATCTCGTTCGCACTTTCCGTTACTGTCAGAGTGCCCAGGCTCTCATTGACCGTGTAGTTTGACTTCTTCGCGGAACCGTCCCATGTCAGGGAATAGCCGTTAGTAACATTCCCTACTTTTGTCCGCGTTCCGGTCACTGCGAATGATGCAGTTTCACCTTTCACGAATCCTTTGATTTCTCCCGGTGCTGTCAGCGGCTTTCCGTTGTACGCGCGGCTGGCGCTGTCCGTCTTTACTATCAGCGTCGCCGGAGCGACTGTGATCGTGCCGTCTTTATATGTAATATTGAGTTTACTTGTTACGTCTTCTCCTTCCGCGTTCCTGATGACCAGCTTGTCGCATGTTGCAGCAACAGGTGCCGCTGTCACATCAGTCGCCTGAGCGCTTGATGTATGTGTTCCGAGCGTATACCCCTTCGGCAGGCCCGAGACTGTTACTGTCGCACCGTGAGCTGTACCGTCATAAGTATAATTCCCTCCGGTTGTCGTTACTGTTATTTCGGCAGCGCTTTCCGTTACTGTGAGCTTTCCGACAGTATCTTTTACTGTGTAGTTCGACTCTGTTGCATTCCCTTTGGCCCAGTCTATGCTGTATGTATTGTCGCTTTTGCCGACCGCTTTCTGTTTGCCGGTTGTCGCGAACGGCGCGCTCTCTTCGTGTACGAATCCTGCGATCGTGCCTGCTGCTGTCAGATATTCTCCGTCGTAAGCCTTGCTCGCATTCGGTGTATTGACCGTCAGTACCGCAGGGATCACCTGGATCGTGTCGTCCAGATAATTAATATTCAGCTTGCTTGTTACATCTTCTCCTTCCACGTTCTTGATGACCAGCTTGTCGCATGTCGCAGCAACCGGTGACTTTGTCACGTCCTTCGCAGATGCTTTGGATGTCGCATGATCCAGCGTATATCCCGCCGGCAGCTCCGATACGGCTACTGTCGCGCCGTGCACGGTCCCGTCATACGTGAACTTGCCGCCCGTCGTCGTCACTGTTATTGTCGCATCGTTCTCTTTGACCGTTAATGTGCCGATCGACTCGTTTACATTATAATTTTCTTTGTTGGCAGTCCCGTTCCATGTCAGCGAATATGTATTGTCGCTCGATCCGACCGCCTCCTGTTTACCGGTAGTCGTGAACGTTGCCGTTTCGCCGTTGACCAGTCCGGTCATTTNGCCTGCTGCGGTAAGATACGTTCCGTCGTACGTCTTGTCAGCATCCGGCGTCGTTACATTGACTTCGGCCGGATTCACCTTAAGCGTGCCGTTCTTATATGTTATTGCATAGTTCTGAGTAACATCCGTCTTTGTTCCGTCCGCATTTGTATGACTGATAACCGCAGCGCTCGCTGTATTATCCGAACTTCCCGCATTCTTCTGCGCTCCGCTTACTGTTACGCCGGTGATTTCATCTCCGTTAGCCAGAGTACCTTCTTTTGTATATGTACTCTTTGTAAGATCTTCTCCGTTGTACGCTCTTTCAGCGCTGTCAGCTGTAATAGTAAGTGCTATGGAAGCTTTTGTAACTTTCAGCGTCCCCGGTTTGTACGTTATCGCATAGTTCCCGGCTTTCGTTCCTTCCTTCAGCACATGGCTCGTGATCGTGTTTGCGGAGTCTCCGACCAGTGTCTGCGAACCTTCGACTTTGACTTTTGCCAGTCCGTCCGTTCCGACAAACTTGCCGTTCGAAACCGTGTATCCGTCTGCTGTAAGAGCTGTTCCGTCATAAGGCTTGCTTGCGCTGTCCGCTGTCAGCTGTATCGCGACCGGACTGACATTCAGTGAACCGTCCTTATAGCTGATGCTGTAATTTTCAGTTACATCTGTCTTCGAGCCGTCTGCATTTGTATGCATTACGACTGCATCTTCCGCCTTGTTGGCCGCTGTGCCGGCATCAGTAATACTGCCTGCGACTTTTACACTGCTTATAGCGTCGCTTCCGGCGAGTCCCTCTGCACTGTATCTGTCATTGGCGAGTGCCGAACCGTCATATGTTTTCGAATCGCTCGCTGCCGTTACTTTGAGAGCTATAGAGCCTTTTGTGACTTCCAGCGTTCCCGGTTTGTACGATACCTCATAGTTGCCTGATATCGTTCCCGTTTTGAACGTATGTGATGTGATCGTATTCGCCGATGTTCCCGTCAGAGTCTGCGATCCTTCGACTGTTGCTGTTTCTATCCCGTCGTTTCCGTAGAATGTTCCGCCGGTCTGGGTATAGCTGCTGTCTGTCAGAGCCGTTCCGTTATATGCCCTGGTCTTGCTTCCGGCAGTGAGCTCGATCTTTTCCCTGTTGACCTTCAGAGTGCCGGCTTTTGTCGATATTCTGTAATTCGCGCTTACGTCTGTTCCGTCGCTGTGGATCACCTTGACCTCAGTAATGATATTCGACGACTCGCCGGCGTTTGTCTGAGAACCTGACGTTACTGCAGTAATATGGTCTCCTTTCGCAAGTGTTCCTTCTGTGAGGTCATATCCGCTCTGTGTCAGCGCTGTTCCGTCATATGTCCTGCTGGCACCCTCCGCTGTCACGGTGATTGCCCGAGGGTTATTGTTCGTTACTTCCAGCTTGCCCGGTTTCCTGGTAATAGTGTAGTTATCCGCATTGGTACCCGCCTTGAGCAGATAACCTTTAATTATATTATCCGCCGTTCCGACATGGGTTCTCGATCCTTCGACCGTTACTGCCGCCAGACCGTCATTGCCTATGAACGCTCCGCCCGTGACCGAGTATCCGCCGTCCGTAAGTGCAATTCCGTCATATTCCTTAGATGCACTGTTCGCCGTGAGTTCTACACTTATCGGTGTTACCTTCAGCGTTCCCGGCAAATATGTGATCTGGTAATTCGCAGTCACATTTTCTGTTCCGTTCATGATGACAGCATAGCTGGCAATGTTATCCGAACGACCCGCATCTTTCCGGCTTCCGGAAACTGTTACGCTGCTGATCCTGTCATTCCCCGCCAGCTTTCCGCTCGTGATGCTGTAATTATTTGTGGAAATGGCAGCTCCTGAATACGGTGCTTCCAGACTTCCCGCTGTAATTGTTACAGGGATCGAGGCCTGTGTGATCTCCAGTGTCCCCGGTTTATATGTAATATTATAGTTTCCTGCTTTTGTTCCTTCCTTTAATGAATGGGCCGAGATCGTGTTTGCCGATGTCCCGACTGTCGTCTGTGAGCCGCTCACCGTTACCGATGCGAGCCCGTCGTTTCCGTAGAACTGTCCTTTTGTTATGCTGTAGCTGTTATATATCAGGGCAGTTCCGTCATATGCTCTTGTTTTGCTGCCGGCTGTCAGCTCGACCGCAGCAGGCGTTACTTTCAGGGAACCTTTATTATATGTAACAACATAGTTCTCCGATACATCCGTATCACCGTGCATAATGACTGCACCGGCAGGGACGTTCAGGCCTGTTCCCGCATCGATCTGCTGACCTGAAACTGTGACGCCTGTGATCTTGTCGCCCGACGCGAGATCTCCGGCTGTCGTATATGTACCTTTTGTAAGTGCAGTTCCGTCATAGGCCTTTTCCGCATTGTCCGCCGTTACCGCAATAGCTATCGACGCCTGATCGATCGTCAGCGTTCCGTTGACCTTCGTTACTGCATAGTTGGAAGCCTTGGTTCCTTCTTTAAATGTATAACTGTCGACTGTATTCGCTGATGTTCCGACGAAAGTTCTGGAACCGCTTACTGTAACGTCTGCCAGTCCGTCCGATCCCACGAAGTTCCCGGTCACATCATAGCCGCTGTTTGTCAGAGCTGTTCCGTCGTACGTCTTGTGATCGTTCTTCGCTGTTATCGTTACAGGAACAGGATCAACTGTCAGCGTACCCGGTTCATAAGTGATATTGTAGTTCGCAGTAACATCTTTGGTTCCGTTCTTTATTACGGCGCCGCTCGCTGTCGCTGTCTGTGTGCCGGCATCTGTTATCGTGCCGTCGACCTTTACGCTTGAGAGCGAATCTCCCTCATTGAGCGAGCCGCTCGTGATCTCATAGCCCTGATCCGTGAGCGCGGTCCCGTCGTAAGTTTTCGATCCGTCTTTTGCTTTGATCGTTATCGATTTCTGTGCTTTATAGTAAAGGTTGATCACCAGCGAACCGTCATCCGTGATGATCCACTTCGTGTCTCCCTTTTGAGCCATTGTGGTCTCATCATCATATACATATCCGTCGATGCTGACGGCTGCAGGTGTTTCTGTTACTTCTGTGTCTGTCTTGCCGTACTTGGTCTGTGTTTTGCTTTCCACAACAGAGTATCCGCTTTCTGCCTGAGAATCCGGGATCCAGTGTTTGACTGTGTACGGAGTATTCGACTTCGGTATCCACTGCGCATAAAGTGTAGTTGCTTCATTTATCGTGAATGTCACGCTGTCGGTATCCGTGCTTGCCGCGTAGGCTGTTCCGGTCCCGTCCCTGCTTGTATTCCAGCCCGTGAAAATATATCCGCTGCGTACTGGAACCTTATTGCTTACTTCTGCTGTCGCTCCGACTGCATACTGACTTCCATCCGGCATATTGCTCCATGTGCCTGCAGGCGCATTAGGGTTATACGACAGATTGACCTTGGCTTTGTCAAGCAGCACTCCGTCTATATGCCATGTTGATTCATGTTTAACGACATACCATAAAACATACTTGGTATCGTCATATTGTATCTGCGTCTTATCCTTATGTGTTTCGTTCCAGTTGCTGCAGGCTGCTGCAATATCAGTCTCCGACGGCTGCTTTGCCAGCTGCGATCCTACACCGGCCGTGGAATTGGTATAGAAGTAACCGCATCCCGCCTTGATAGCGCCCGGTATGGCAATAGCGCCGGTGTATCCGGCTGAATCGTGGCCCTGAGGCTCTGTAGGGATCTGTCCGTCCAGGCGGATATAGAATTCCGCATCAGTAACATCTGTCGCTGCCCATACCGCATACAGTTTCACATTGCTGTCTTCCACAGTATAAGTNCCGCCCGGCAGATATACCGCNTNAGTATAATGTNCGGANCCTTNTCCGTTGGCATCACTGTCNGTGCTCCAGCCGATAAAATTATATCCCNACTTTATTCCCANATATNNCGGCATNACGACTTCATCGCCTGAACTTGCTTCGACTGCCGCAGGCGCTGCGGCCGATCCGCCATTACTGTGATATGTGACCGTTAGTTTGCCTGAGTTTACAGTGATATAGAAATAATCAGTTTTTGTTACTTTACTTCCATTATTGCTTTTGCCGCTGTACTGCGTATAGCTGTAAGTATATGATACTATTGCATCTCCGGAGTTTTCTGCATAAACCATCGTGCTCGCAATATAGTCCCACTTATTGTTGTAATATCCATTTTGCCCGTATAAAGATATATTGGCAGATCCGCTTAATATCTTCCATTTCCCGTAGTGTCCCGAATCATCTGTCAATTCAATAGAATCTCCGACGTTCATTTTATATTTGCTTGTGGAACTTTCAGCAGTCTGAGCTTCTCCGTTGGCAATTACATAGATAGAGAAATCAGCAGTAGTGACTGCAGCATGTGTTGAAGATGCGCTGGAAGCAACTTCTTCCGCCGCTTTCGTTTTATCATCGATATGATAAACCTTCAGTCCGTCGCCCTGCATTCCCACAACAGAAAACTGTACACTGACTTCGGTGTTCGGTTCGATCTCTTTGATATTCCCGTTTTTGTCTGTGTAAAGGAATGAAATATCCATGGCCTTCATTTCGGAGATTTTATCTTCCGAAACGTCCCTGACCTCATCTTCCACAGCGCTGTCCGATACTTCGGTAACCTTCATTATTGTTCCGGCAGGGAACGCACCCTCAGGAGCGTTGACGTTTACTTTCGTACCATCGGAAAGCGTCCGCTCGAAATTGGCCGCCGGATATTTTGTTTCCGCATCCTTTTCCGCATCGGCATCCGCGTTCTGATCAGCGTCTGCTTCCCCGGAATTTGCACTCGCACCGGAAGCACTCCCGTCAGACGCGGTGCTGTCTGATTTCGTGCTGTCCGATCCCGTGCCGGCGCTTTCATTTCCCGTCTGCCCTGCGGTATCCGCAGCTTTCTGTTCATCAGTTCCGGATGTTCCGCTTTCTGCGGCCTGACTCGTGCTGCCGGAATTTGCTTCCTGAGCAGATTCTGTCACATCGCCCGAACCCGCAAAAACATCGGCAAATGAGACTACCGGAAATACCAGCAGCATTGCCAATGCCAGAACGACCGCAACTAATCTGTTGAACAATCCATTCTTCATGCTCTTCATACCTAACAACTCCCTCCGTGCTGGTTCTCTGCCCGGTCATCCCAAACAAAAAACCGCCATTGATAAAACCCATCTTTGTGAGTAAATGGCAGCTGGCTGTCTCATTACAAGACCCTTTAGTTTTGCGTCCCGGAATCACTTCCGGTTTGCCCTTTTCAATTTCACACGGTTATATGCAGACAACGGTACACTTTCTGTATACCAAAAAACTGCTATGGTATACCTTCATCCATTGCCGCTATATTCCAGTAACATGAAATAATCCAACTACCCATTAACGCTACAATGCAGTTTACCGGACTGCATTGATGATATTTCTATGCTTCTTTGATTGAATTATACTCTATTTTATTTATCTGTGTCAATGTTTTATTTGATTTTTTTAATATTATTTTAATTTATATTCGGATGTTTGACACCTGTAAAACCCGCAAGCCTTGGAAGGGCTAATTTTTTTGGCAAATTTTGATATTGTGTATTGCGTAATAGCGTAATATACAGTATAATATCCTTAGGGTACCTACGATATGTGCCGGTATCCGAAAGGAGATCTGTCATGCGACTTACTATCAATCATACGAAAAGCGGTGATTCATTTTACGTGATCCGTTCCGTCAAACGCAACGGCAAACGTTCGTCTGAAACCGTGAAACGGCTCGGTACGGCAAACGAGATAAAAGAAAAATATGGTGTCGATGATGCCGAGGCCTGGGCAAGAGATCATGTTGCTGCTCTCAATGAACATGAAGAAGCAAACAATCACAAGGTCCTGATCCCTATGATGACCGATGCCATCATACCCATAGATGAACAGAGATCGTTCAATGTCGGATATCTTTTCCTTCAAAAGCTGTATCATGATCTGAAACTGCCATATATATGCCGCAAAATATCCGAAAGACATGATTTCACATACGATTTTGATTCGATCCTTTCAAGACTCGTTTATGAAAGGATACTGTATCCTTCATCAAAACTTTCAAGTTTTGGATCCTCAAAAGATCTGTTCGAGCAGCCTGATTTTGAACTGCATCAGATATATCGTGCCCTTTCTGTCATATCTGAAGAATCACAGTTCATACAGGAAAAACTCTACAAAAACTCACTGAATGTCATTCCCAGAAAAACCGGTGTGCTCTACTATGACTGCACAAACTATTTCTTTTCAACGGAAATGGAGGAAGGCATAAAGAAATACGGACAGAGCAAAGACCACCAGCCCGGGCCGATAGTTGAGATGGGCCTGTTCATAGACCGCTCCGGGATACCCCTCGCATTCTCGATACACGATGGCAACACGAACGAACAGCTGACTCTCACACCTCTCGAGAAACAGATAGTTAGAGATTTTGAACTTTCAAGATTCATAGTATGTACTGACGCAGGACTTTCTTCCGAAAGCAACAGAAAGTTCAACAATTTTGGTGAGCGGAGTTTCATAACGGCTCAGTCTGTGAGGAAACTAAATAAAGAGCTGAAAGCCTGGGCCCTTTCTCCAGAAGGCTGGCAGCTGGAAGGCAGCAGTACCAAATATGATATACGGGATATCGAAGACACACCGGAAAACCGCAACAGGATATTCTACAAGCAGCGTTACATTGAAGGTTATGATGAGAAAAGAGATATCGGATTCGACCAGACCATGATAGTATCATATTCCCTAAAATACAAAGCATATCAGTCGGAGATACGCAACCGCCAGGTTGAAAGAGCCAGAAAGTTCCTTGAGCGCAGTCCATCAGCGATAGATAACAAACGGCCCAATGACGCCAAACGATTCATTGAAAAAAAACTGGTGACTGTCGATGGTGAAATAGCAGAAAAAAAGATTTACAGGCTCGATGAAGACCGCATCGCAGACGAAGCACGATATGATGGTTTTTATGCCGTATGCACGAACCTCGATGACGATCCTGCCGATATCGTCAGGATAAACAAGGGACGATGGGAAATAGAAGAATCTTTCCGGATCATGAAATCGGAATTTGAAGCAAGACCGGTCTATCTCAAAAGAGATGACCGGATCAAAGCACACTTCATGACATGCTTCATAGCACTGCTCGTTTATCGGATACTCGAAAACAAACTTGGCGGGAAATACACTTGCAGTGAGATCATAGGAACACTGCGTTCCATGGATGTGACCAAGCTTGGCAGCAGCGGATATACTCCGGCATACAAGAGGACCAAGCTCACTGATGATCTGCATCGTTTCGCCGGATTCCGCACTGACTATGAACTTTCCACAGAGAAAAGTATGCGAGGATGCTGCAGAAGATCGAAAGGCCTTTGATATCTATTACGCCATTCGCATAAAAAACACTCTCCCGAAGTCTGCTGAGTTTTCAGTGACTCCGGGAGTTTTTTTCTTTTTTTACTGTCAAAGACGGGA
>JGI20225J20221_1000336_pt1 | contig 93373 bp, 105 predicted proteins | sample BioMet4_FD_20221 | JGI IMG/M metagenome (IMG submission 20221) | reverse complement strand
GCAAAGCTAAAGGGCTTGCCGCCTGCAATTCACAGACAACAAGCCCTCTCGGTTGCTTGATTTAAAATATTTGTCTAACTTTTTGGGGTCACTTCACTACCTACCGGGACGTGTTTTTATCTTTGCAACTTTATTTTAGCGCATTTTCAGCTTGCGTCAAGAGGGAATCAGACGGAATTCAGATTTCAGAGGATGGTGTGGAATTTGGCCGGTGACTGTGTTATAATCAGAAAAAATGAATGCCCGGACTCTGCAGAGCCTGAGCAACAGCCTTTGGGAAAAACGGAAAATCAATGAGAGACAATATCTGTAAAACAAATTTACTTTACAGATAAAATGCGCTGAGATGGGGAGGAAGCATGAGAGAACTGACGTTGCGCGCACCCGCAAAAATTAACCTGACGCTGGATATTCTGCGCCGCCGCTCGGATGGCTACCATGACCTGCGGATGGTGATGCAGACGGTCTCTCTCTATGATCTGGTGACGGTACAGACCGAAACCGGTACCGGGGACATATACGTTCGCACCAGTCTTGCGGAACTGCCGAACGGGCCAGGCAATCTGGCGTGGAAGGCAGCACAGGCATTTTTTGACGCGACCGGTCTGGAAAACAACGGCCTGGAGATTGCGATTGTGAAACAGATTCCAGTCTGCGCCGGCCTGGCGGGCGGCAGCACCGACGGCGCCGCAGTGCTGAAGGCATTGCAGCAGCTTCTGCTCCCGGAGCTTCCGGAGGAGAAGCTGGAGGAAATAGGCGCGCAGGTGGGGAGTGACGTACCGTTCTGTATCCGGGGCGGCACCGCCCTTGCGGAGGGCAGGGGAGAGGTTCTGACCACCCTGCCGTCCATGCCGGAATGCTGGATTGTCCTCTGCAAGCCGGAGTTTGGTATATCCACGCCGGAGCTGTTTGGGCGGGTGCGGGTGGAGGCACTGCCGTTTCACCCAGACACGGAGGGGATGCGGGATGCTCTGGCGGCGGGTGAATTGAGAACGGTGGCGCAGCTGACGGGAAATGTGTTTGAGTCCGTTCTCATGACGGAGAAGAGGGAGATTGCCGCCATAGTGAGGGCACTGCGGGACGCGGGGGCGCTGGCCGCAGCCATGACCGGCTCCGGCCCCACGGTGTTCGGTGTTTTTGAAGAGGAGGAGAAGGCTTGCTCAGCGGCGGAGCAACTGCGGGGGCGATATACTCAGACGTATCTGACAGAGCCTGTGTAACTGGTATAAAATTCAATAATTCCGTCCAAAATTCTGAAAAAGGACCTGAATGGGGCCTTACATACGAAAGGACGGAATTTATGAAAGTTTTGGTTAAGAAGCAGAAGCGCTTTCATGTGATAGAGATATCCCTGGCAGTGGGGCTGGCGTGTTTTCTGCTTTGGGGCTTTGCCGCGCAGCATCAGCAGCAGGCGTTGGCAGAAAAGGTGGTTCGGCTTCACATTCTGGCCAACTCCGACTCGGAGGAGGATCAGGCGCTGAAGCTGCGGGTGCGGGATCAGGTCCTGGCCAGAGCCACGGAGATTCTGCAGCAGTCAAAGGACCGTACGGAAGCTGAGGAACTGCTGCGGGCGGATCTTCCCGAGCTGGAAACCATAGCGGAGGACGAGGTCCGGGCGGCGGGCTATTCATATAACGTATCGACTGAGCTGGAGAAAACCGCATTTCCGACCCGGGAGTATGATGGCTTTACACTGCCTGCGGGAGAGTATCTTGCTCTGCGGATCATCATCGGCGCGGGTGCGGGGCACAACTGGTGGTGCGTGGTGTTTCCGCCGTTGTGCACCCAGTCTGCGGAGCAGGTGGCATCCACGGCGATGGCCTCCGGGCTCAGCGAGGACGACGTCAAGCTCATCACCGGGGACGGTGAGGGCTACGTGCTGAAATTCAAGTCCATCGAGCTGTGGGAACAGCTGAAGGAAAAACTCTCCTAACGGAAGGATCTGAGAACATGGAGTTTAAAAACGTGCTGATGGTGGTGACGGATCTCCCTAGGTCGGTGGAATTCTATCATAAATACCTGGGGCTGAACGTGGAGCTGGACTTTGGGGCCAATGTGACGCTGACCGGCGGCATTTGCCTGCAAACCCGGGAGAGCTGGCTGGAGTTCGTGCAGAAACCGGCGGGACTGCTGCGCTTCGGCGGAAATGACGCGGAGCTGTATTTTGAGACCGAGGATTTTGACAGTTTTTTGAACACACTGGGCGGCGTCAGGCTGGTGGCCCCGGTTGTAGAACACCGCTGGGGCCAGCGGGTCGTGCGCCTGTACGATCCGGATGACCACATCATCGAGGTAGGAGAGCCGCTGCAGGTGGTTTGCCGCCGGTTTCTGGAGAGCGGCCTGACCCAAGAGGGGATTGCCCGGCGGATGGATATTCCGCTGGAGCTGGTGGAAAAGTGGCTTCCTGACAGGGACTGAAAGACTCCCGGCTATGCCTGTCCTTCGGCACGGGATGAAGTGGATTTTCGCGCCGGCAGGGGTGCGCTGAGGCAGCTGCAGATTTTGTGACAATTTTTGAAAAAATGCTTGCAATTCCCAGAATAGTGTGCTAAACTGACTTTTGCTTGTGAAAGCAAGAGTTTCGAGAGAAAGAGGTGAACGAGAGCAATGAAAGAAGGAATCCATCCCAATTATCAGCAGACTACTATTACATGCGCCTGCGGTAATGTGATTGAGACAGGTTCTACCAAGAAAGATATCAAGGTGGAAGTCTGCTCTAAGTGTCACCCCTTCTTCACAGGTAAGCAGAAACTGGTGGATACCGGCGGACGCGTTGCCAAGTTCAACAAGAAATTCGGCTTGAGTAAGTAATTGCCGACATGATTACAAACCCGTGTCCATGAGGATACGGGTTTTTCTTGTTTTTCCCGGTTTTTCGGGATATAATTGAACGGAAAGCAGGCAGACTGTGGGAATCCCTGCAGGAGAGAAGGCGCCTCGGCGCTGCGGCTGATACAAAAAAATCTGCGCAAAATAAGGAGTGTATTATCATGAATCTGCATCCGGTGAATTTTCATACACTGACGCCCGAGGTATTCTCCGTTTTCGGAGCAAACAATGCCCTGCTGACGGCGGGCAATCAATCCGGCTGCAACACCATGACCATCGGCTGGTGCCAGCTGGGCCGCGTGTGGAATCAGCCGACCTGCACCGTTTTTGTGCGGCCGGAACGCTACACGTACCAGTTCATGGAGTCCGGAGACTATTTTACCGTATCTGTCCTTCCACTGTCCTATCAGAAGACAATGGCGCTCTGCGGCACGAAAAGCGGCCGGGATCTCGACAAGATCAAAGAGTGCGGCCTGACGGTGTGCTATGGCGCGGGCGACGCTCCCTTTTTTGATGAGGCGGAGTGGGTACTGGTGTGCCGGAAACTCTACGCCCAGGATCTCACGGCCGACTGTGTGCTGGACGGCGGGCGCATTCTGCCGTCCTACGGCGTAAAGGGCGGCTGGCACCGGATGTATGTCGGCGAGGTTGTGGAAGCCTATAAAAAAGAATAAAGAGGAGTTTTCATGGAGCAAACACAGGAAATTCGAGATAAGGTTGTGCTGGTGGGCCTGAATTCCCCGGTGCTGAAAAAAGAGGGGAACGCCGACAGCGACAGTATGGAGGAGCTCAGTGCTCTGGTGGAGACTGCCGGCGGAGAGACCATGGGCATCATTATGCAGAATCGGGAAAAGCCGGACCCCCACAGCTTCATCGGTGAGGGGAAAGTGGCCGAGGTGCAGCTCTACTGCGAGAATGTTGGGGCCACGCTGGTCATTTTTGACAATGACCTTTCGCCCTCTCAGATGCGGGTGCTGACGGAGATGCTGGGGCTGCAGGTACTGGATCGCTGCGGTCTGATTCTGGACATCTTTGCGCAGCGGGCCAAGACAAGAGAGGGGCGGCTGCAGGTTGAGCTTGCCCAGTATCAGTATTTGCTGCCCCGCCTGACGGGCATGTGGAGCCATCTGGAGCGTCAGGGCGGCACCAGCGGCAAGGGGCCCATCGGGTCCAAGGGCCCCGGCGAAACCCAGCTGGAAACCGACCGCCGCCATGTCCACCGCAAGATCGATAAATTGCGGGAGGATCTGGATGAGGTACGCCGGGTACGGGGAACCCAGCGGGAGCGCCGCCGGAAAAATGAGATTCCGGTGGTGGCCATCGTAGGCTACACCAACGCGGGCAAATCCACGCTGCTCAACCAGATGACCGGCGCGTGCATTCCGGCAAACAACCGTCTGTTTGACACGCTGGACACCACCAGCCGCCTGCTGACGGTCAGCGATACGCTGGACGTGGTAGTCTCCGACACCGTGGGATTCATCCGCAAGCTGCCCCACCAGCTGGTAGAGGCATTTAAAGCCACGTTGGAGGAGCTGGAATACGCTGATCTCCTGCTGCACGTCATCGACGTGTCCAATCCGGATTGGCAGCAGCAGGCCCAAGTGGTGGAGGAGCTGATCGGCGAACTGAGAGCGGACCACCTGCCCCGCATTAACGTGTTCAACAAGTCCGATCTGGTGGGCGTTGGCGAGATTATGCCTCATGGCGAGGATATTGTGTCCATCTCCGCCAAAACCGGCCAGGGCGTGAACGAGCTGCTTGCCATGATCGACCGGCGGCTGGATAAAGGGGCGCGCCGCGTGACCATCCATCTTCCCTATGAGAACGGCTCGTACCTGGATATGCTGTACCGGGAAGCAAAAGTGGAAAAAGTGGAGTACAGTCAGACCATCGACGTGGTGGCTGTCTGCGCACCCAAAGTATTGGGACAGGTGAGTGTATGGATCGAATCGAAACAGAGCGACTGATTCTGCGGCCCTTCACACAGAATGACGCGGAGGACGTATTTGACTATGCGAAGGATCCGCGGGTGGGGCCGATCGCCGGGTGGCAGCCCCACAGGGATGTTGAGGAGAGCCGGGAGATCATTCGTACCGTATTCTCCCGGGACGGCGTATCGGCCATGGTGCTCAGGGACAACGGAAAGATTGTCGGTTCCGTGGGTTTTGTGGATCGGCATCCCGTTGGGGAGCGTTCGGATTGCCCCGACAATGAGATCGGATATGTTCTGAGCCCCCGTTTTTGGGGCAGGGGTCTGGTTCCCGAGGCGGTGGAGGCCGTTCTTCGCTGGGGCTTTGAGAATCGGGGCTACCGGCGCATCTGGTGCGGACACTACGCCGGAAACTGGCGCTCCGCCCGTGTGATCAACAAATGCGGATTTCGCTATCAGTTCAGCATAACAGAATATGTGGCGCTGATGAAAGAGTATCGGCAGTGCTACGACTATGTGCAGACGCTGGAGGAGTGGCGATTCCGCACGGCGGAACGCTGATCCTCCGCGGGATATGCCCCGTCGTGTTCTGCCTGCTTCCGACGCACAGAGAGGGACTCGATGAACGATTATCTGGTGCCGTATGAGACGGCGGAAACTGAATTCACGGAGAAACGCTCGCGTTTTATTGGCCGGGTCTGGCGTGTGGAGAGCGAGGCGGAGGCCCGCTCCTACATGGAAGAGACCCGGAAGCGGCATTACGATGCCCGCCACAACTGCTGGTGTTATCTGTTAAAGGACGGCGCGGTGCGCTACTCCGACGACGGAGAGCCCCAGGGCACCGGGGGCCAGCCTATGCTGAATGTGTTTCAGCGGGAGAGCGTCACCAACGTGTGCTGTGTGGTGACCCGGTATTTCGGCGGGATACTGCTGGGGGCCGGCGGCTTGACCCGGGCCTATGCCAGGGGGGCAAAGGATGCCCTGGACGCTGCCGGCGTCTGCCGGATGAGCCTTTGGACCGGCTGGGAGATCCCCTGTACCTACCCGCTGTTTGAACGGCTGAAGTTGGAGATCGGGGACTACGGCGGCGTGGTGCGCAGTGTGGACTACGGCGCGGACATTTTGCTGCATACGGCGTTTCCTGCGGACGGTGCGGAGCGGTTCCGTCCCAGACTGACGGAGCTCTCGGCAGGTCGGTTGGCCATGACGGGGGTGGGGGAGGAATTTTTGCCGGGCCCCCGGGAAGAGACAAAATAAAAGACGCCGCGCAGAGCGGCGTTTTTTAGATAGTAGACAATGTACCCTCAGAGCCGAGAGGAACTGGCACTGGGGGTATTTATCTGGTAAAATGAAAGCAAGGAAGTGGGGTAAAACAGTTGGTTGACGCGGGAAGCGGCTAGGAGACGGGAACGCTCAGCCTTATAATCTGGTGCCGAAGGATCATCAGGCGCGGAAGATAGAAGCTGCCCTCGACTGGAGCTTTATTTCACGCTCGTCAACCTGCGATCCTGTATGAGCAGATATTCCAGCGAATCCTGGCTGCGTGCTTTGCGGAAAAGATGGCGGATTCGGATCAGTCGCTGCGGTACGCAGGAGAACGGCGGAGGAGGTACAAAAAGACCGGGAGGCGCATGGTAAGGGGGAGCCTGTGAAGGACTTGAAGCGCCCGCTGGCGAGGACGACGAGCCGCCGGAGTCCGGCAGCCCCAGCAGAAACACATCAAAGAAGAGGCACAGCGAAAAATGGTGTTATCCTCGGCAGCAACGTCTATTCCGGCAAAAAAGTTGGAAGAACCGTCAAGGCTCTGCTGGACAAGCTGGATAGTTTTTCGATTGAACTGGTGGTAGGCGGCACGGCGTATAAGACCACGGCAATCGCAAGATTGCTCAATTTACAGGGCATAGAGCTTCTGAGTACTTACCGCAGACCGCAGACCAAAGACGGCTTCTTCCCAAAATATGAATCTGTGTATGATGCGCAGTACGACTGCTGTCTCTGCCCCGGAAATGAGGTTTTGCACTACCACACCACGAATCGGGACGGGAACAGAGCGCATTGCAGCGACCCCAAGGTATGCGTGCAGTTTCTTCTTCGCATCTGATGGATTGTACACGGTGACGCGGCAGGTATGGGACAATGCACGGGTTCCGATATACAAAAATGTACGGTAAGGCGCGGATGGAGATGAAATCGGCGCTGACATTTGCGTGCATGAACCTGAAAAACCGGCAAATAAACGCTGGCGGGAGCATCTACTGCATTTGTTTTCTGCCTCTTTTGCCCCATATACGACACAAAACCGGCCTGCGCTTCATGTGCCAGCCGGCTTTGTCTACAGCCAGAAAGACGCCGCGCAGAGCGGCGCCTTTTTCTCTTTGTTACGGCTGGGGTTTGGTGTCCTTCAAAGTGCCCTCCAGCGTGTTCAGCTCACTGCCCAGCTGATCCAGAGCCCGGGGCAGCTGAGAGAGATTGACCTCTATTTTGCGCAGCTCTCCGGTTACATAGCCGGCGGTGGTATCAAAGGTGGACATGAGCTCCTGATACTGGGTGCGGAACGAGGCCAGCAGACCGCCCAGACGGGCATTGGCGGAGGACTCCAGATCGGCGGCGCGTTTGCGGGCCTCGCACTCGATGGCGCCGATTTTTTCCCGGAACTGGGCATAGGACTCCGCGTCAGGACGAAGCCGCTCTACCTCCGCGGACAGACGGTCCAGATCGGGTTTCAGGGGCTCCAACGCCTGCCGTGCTGATTTTTCACGCTCCAGCGCGGAGCTGAGCCGATCCCGCTCTGCGCTCAGGGACTCCACTTCTGAGTGCAGCCGACTCAGCTCGTCCCGCTGCTCGTCCCGCTCCTGTTGGATCGTGTCCAGCTCCTGCTGCAGCTGCTGCGCCGCCGCAGAGGCTTCCTGGGCGGTTTTTTCGATATACTCAATGACGGACTGCTTGTCAAACCCGCCGAACGTAACGCTTTTGAAGGTGTTGTTTTCCATAAACCCACCGCTTTCTTCTGTAATCAGCAGTACTTTACCATAAAAACGCAATATTTACAAGTCTCAGGTGAAAACGGAAAAAACTCCAAAAAAGGACTTGCTTTTTGAATGCACCCATGCTATTATTATTAAGCTGTCTGCAGGGACAGGAGATGCGCCGTTAGCTCAGCTGGATAGAGCGTCTGGCTACGGACCAGAAGGCCGGGGGTTCGAATCCCTCACGGCGTACCAAAGAGACCGCTGATTTCGGATGAAATTGGTGGTCTTTTTGTATGCCTGCGTCAAATAGACTTGCGGCTCCTGTGCGCACCATCATAGACCGGCGATTCAGAGAGGAAAAACTATGAAAAGCAAACTGTCGGAACTGATTCGAGGGATCAACCGGATTGAGGTTGTCCTTCTGCTGCTTCTGGCGCTGCTCAACATCGCAGCGCCTTTTTATACATTTTACGGAATCAAAAGCCAACATTTCTTTGGTTATCTGATGATTCACCATACAATCCGGCGACTCATCGGCGTGGTGATTCTATTTGTATCCTGGAAACTGTACAAGCGGGTCAGCACCGCCTGGACGATTGCCATGGTCGCTCTGTCCCTTGGAATTTTCCAGTACATTCTCATCTACCATAACCGACTTGATAATCTCTGGTTTGCATTGGAACTGTTCAGCTATTTTGTACTCCTCTTTTCGAAGAATTACTATTGCCGGAAGACCAGCTGGAGCTCTCTCCAAAAGGGATTTCTCACCTATCTGGGATATGCTGTCTTTGTGTTTTTCAACGCGATGGTCGCCATTCTGAGGGGACGCGGTACGGTTTCGTTTATCACCTGTGTTCGCCAGACGGTGGATGTCATGCTCGACACCGACAACTTAAATCTCGTAGAGTTCAGCCGGCCGCTGCTATACCACCGATTTGTCTTCTGGTTCAGTTGGGGCTGCATTCTGATCGGACTGCTCTTTTTCCTGACGCCTTACATCGGAGCGAAAGCCCGCACGCAGGGAGAATTCCGCAGAGTGCACGAGCTGGTAAAACGATACGGAGACAACTGCAGTGCTTATCTGGCGCTGGAGAAGGATAAACACTATCTGTTCGCCCAGACGGTGGAGGGGGCAATTGCGTATGGGATTGTGCAGGACACCATGGTGGTGCTGGGGGAGCCCCTGTGCGCTCCGGCTGATCTTCTGCCATTTTTGACGGAAATCAAAGAATACTGCCAGAAGAATGCCTACAGTTTGCTGTTTTTAAATGTGACCAGTACTTCGTTAGAGGAATATCGAAAAATGGGCATGGGCACCGTGAAGTGCGGAGAGGAGCCACGGTTTTATCTGCCCGAGTACTCCATCGCCGGCGGTAAGGGCGCAAAAATCCGCCTGAATATCAATCACGCCACCAACGTGGGATTAAAGGTGCTGGAGTACCGCCCCAACGAGCAGAGAGACCCGATGCTGGAACAGGAGATTACGAGTATCTCTCAGGAATGGTTCGCCATGAAAAAGTCCAGCGAGCTGGTGTTTACCATGGGGGAAATCGGGTTTGAAAATCCCATGGAACGGCGGTATTTCTATGCGGTAAATCCGCAGGGGACGATCCAGGGGTTTATTGTTTTCCTTCCCTTCAAAAACATGAACGGCTATGTGGCGGATGTGACGAGATACCGGAAGGATGCCGCACGGGGCATCGTTGAAAAGATCTTCTATGAGTCGGTAATGACCTTCAAAGCAGAGGGAATCGAATGGGCAAGTCTGGCTTTGGCGCCGCTTGCCCGGCTGGAGGAGGAATCGGACGCGGCGGCCAAACTCCTGAACACGGTCTACGAGCGGATGAATGACGTTTATGGATTCAAGGCGCTGTATCAGGCCAAGCTGAAATACAATCCCACCCACTGGGAGCCTTGCTATTATGTCTACTATCCGCCGCGCCTGACCCCGGCGGTAGCGTACTCCGTCATCCGTATTCAGAATTCCCGGGGCGTTCTGGACTATGCCAAAGCACTGCTTCGGAATGGCTTTCGACGGCGGTCCGGTCGGGAGACGGCGTAGCGCTGCTTCAAAGCCCGCGGCGTCAGGCCGGATTGTCCGGAGACAAGCTGGGAGACAAGCTGCTCAAAATTAATGTTGATAATCCACAAGGGATGATTTAAAATAGAAAAGAACACGATTAACTGCGCGAAACGATACGTATCCGCAAAATTGCCGGATGCGCGGCAGCAGGGAGCCCGCATGCCGCAGGGAGTGTCAGAAACCTTCCCGATGCGTGAAGAGACAGCGGCACGGCAGGGTTTCCCGCTTGATACAGATGATCTAAGGATGTGACAACTATGTACTGTACTCAGAAGATTACGGACGATTTGTATTGGCTGGGGGCTTCGGACCGGCGGCTGGCCATGTTTGAAAATGCCTATCCCATACCACGGGGAATTTCCTATAACTCCTATCTTGTGCTGGATGAAAAAACCCTCCTGCTGGATACCGTGGACCGGGCGGTGGGGGACCAGTTCTTTGAGAATCTGGAGCATCTGCTGAACGGGCGGGCGCTGGACTATGTGGTGGTCAATCACATGGAGCCGGATCACTGCGCGACACTGGGCGACCTGCTGCGCCGCTATCCCCAGGCTCAGGTGGTGGGCAATGCCAAGACCATAGACATGATCGGTCAGTTTTTCTCCGTGCTGCCGACGGTGCGTATTATCGCCGTCAAGGAAGGGGACACCCTCACAACCGGAACCCACACCTTTACCTTCCTGATGGCACCCATGGTTCACTGGCCGGAGACCATGGTGACCTACGATGCCAAGGATCAAGCGCTTTTTTCCGCCGATGCCTTTGGCACGTTCGGCGCCTTGAGCGGCAATCTGTTTGCCGACGAGATGAATTTTGAACGGGACTGGCTGGACGATGCCCGCCGCTACTATGCCAATATTGTGGGCAAGTACGGGGTTCAAGTGCAGAACCTGCTGAAAAAAACTGCGGGACTGGAGATTTCCTACCTCTGCACACTCCATGGCCCGGTGTGGCGCCGAAATATCGATTGGTATGTGGAGAAGTATCAGAGGTGGAGCACCTGGTCTCCCGAGGATCGCGGCGTGGTGATCGCATATGGCTCCGTCTACGGTCACACCCAGAACGCCGCGGAGATTCTCGCCGGGCGCCTGGCGGAACGGGGCGTGAAGAACATCGCTATGTACGATGTCTCTGTTACCCATCCGTCGGTGATCGTCAGTGAGGCATTCCGGTGCAGTCATCTGGTGTTGGCGTCCGCAACCTATAACGCGGGAATTTTCACCCCGATGGAGACCCTGCTGCTGGATCTGAAGGCCCACAGTCTGCAGAACCGGACGGTGGCGCTGATTGAAAATGGTACATGGGCCCCCCAGTCCGGGCGGCTCATGTTCGAAATACTGGGCTGTATGAAGAATATGACCGTGCTGGATGACACGGTGAGCCTGAAATCCTCTGTGAAGGATTGCCAGCGTGAGGCGTTGTTTGACCTCGCGGATACTCTTGCTGCAGACATTTTACAATAGAGAAACGAGTAGGAGGTTCCCACTAATAGAGTGACCGGCCGCTTATTTTTATTCCGGGTGATTTGGCCGTGAATATTGATACCCCGCGAATCGCAGCTTTGTCACCGCAGATATCCGTTTTTGACCTCCAGACCGCCCGATTCCCCGGCCGGAACAGCGCAGGGCGCAATTGCATAGGTGCACTGAATCAGGCAGTCAAGCAGCGTTTGCCAACCAAATACGGTACAGAGCGAACATTGCACTCAACCGCTGGCGCGGTGGCTCCGTGGTGGAAACCCATATCGTTTTCTGAAACCTGCCGCAGACGCGGCAGGTTTTTATTTTCTTCGTCATAATGGAATCATCAATTTAAAGGAGATAGTTCCGTGACCGATGAAGAAGTATTCAAAAAAAATCAATGAAGAATTCATTCTTCGTGGGATGTCCGCAAAAGCAGAGGGCTCTTACCTGTGCGCATTTCGTATTTTCCTTGGATACTGTAAAAACCGCGATATGGTGAACATTGGCGAAGAGGATATTCGAAAATTTTTATTCCATCACATCAGCATCGGGAAGTCAACCGACACAGTAAACATCTACAACTGTGCTTTGCGTCTTTGGCGGCGTGCGAAAAATCTGTTGTTGCAGAATCCCAAGACATAGTCATCATAGGGAAAACTCCTGACATTATGAGCAAAACAGAAATTAATCGTTTTTTATAGGCCATTGATAATCTGCGTGACAGCAAATTCTTTAAAACAGTCTATGGTGCAGGGCTGCACGTATCTGAGGTAGCCAGGCTGCACATTTTGGGTGTTCACGTCCTGCTCTGTTCGTGACTTCTCCAATCCGCATCTGCTTCGCGCTGATTTCCTCGGACAGCATGACCGCTTCTTCCTTGATCTCCTTGCCATATTAAGAAGTGAAAATGCATGCAAACTGCAGAGTAACAGGGGCTCCAATTGGTGGAGCATCCACAGTTTCTAATGTCAGCAGACCTTTCTCAACTGAATAAATTACATCTGGCTGCATAATGTTATTTACAAACAGTTGGTTAAAAGAATACAGCGCCGGATCCGGGATTCCCTGATCGCCATACATGGCAATTTCATCGGCATTCGTATATATTTTATTTCCGTATGATCGGGCATTGTATTCATAGACTTGGGCATTCAGCAGTTTGCTCTGGATATCTTTAATGATAAAGTACTCCAAAACAATCATTGCCCCGGCAGGCGGAATATCTGCCGTTGTCAGTGAAAGAATGCCTTCGCTGACCGTATAATTTGTTCTGGGCTGCAGCGTGCCATTTATAAAAAGGTTCATAAAAGAGACATCATCAGGCGAGGGAATTCCCCGGTCGCCGTACTCAATCAGTTCATCGCTGTTATAAAACACGCGTTTAGTGCCGGTGGACTGTGTGACGTAGGTGTCATTGGATGCAGTGACATCTTTACCATTGTTCTGGCCGAAAGTAATAAAGGAGATGATCACTGGGGCGCCCTCTATCGGTGCGTCATTTGTCAGTAAAACCAGATTTCCGGCCCATAGTGCATAATTTACATCCGGCTGCAGCATTCCATTGACGAAAAGGCTGTTGCATGTATTATCACTTTGCGGGATAATACCGGTTTGACCGTACTGCGTTAATTCATCAGCATTTGTATAATGCTTTTTTGTTCCGTCTGATAAGGCGTTGTACTGACGCGCAATTGCCATAATAAACATCTTTAGGACAACAGATGTTTCACAGCAGAAGCAAGTACAGTCACAGACTTTTTTTTCACAAATGAGTATTTGATCAGACATATCCGCCGGTTGCACCAAAATATCAACCTGGCGGCAGGAACGTGCAGCTACTTTCATGCTGATTGCAGCATCTACTTCCGCGACATCTGTCCCGATCATGATTGGAACTGCGGTACATTCAAATTCTCTGACCTGAAATTCCAAAAAGGTATCATCAGGGGTAAAAATATTAAAGTGCTTTGTCATTCTGAAGGGAACAGGGGGTGACATATCCCTTCCATCCACATAGATGACTACATAGCCTGAAATCAGAAGCGTGATGAAAGAAGAACCAGACCGCCCCTCGGCCCATTTTTCAGACGAGCACAATCGTGTAAAAGAAATTGCATTCGGAGCGTAAGGGTTCAAGATCTCTCCGTTTTTATTTGCTAAACGACATATAATCAAGGGCGAATTACATTCAGCCATATCAATTTCTCCAATAATATTTTGGCTATGTACCGTTTCCTCCGATCCTATAGGTTAAGGTAACACCGTAAAACTGAAGGAATACGTTTACCCATGTCCGCCAGACCGTAAAGATTTTGAAGCATTTGAATCCGCAGCATGGTTTCAAGCGGAAAAGATTTGTTGCCGCTTTCTCGTTTGCAATAGTTCGGCTGAATGATCCCGATCCACTCGCTCCATGGTCATGGTATGATTGATAAGCGCTGCAGGGTACTGGAGCAAAACTCATTGCATCCGAGGCGGCATGAATTCCAGCCTTTACGGCATAGGCGATAGAAATGGTGGTATATGGCCCACTGCATCATATGAAGCAAACGTGATATTGTTTCCCGCATCCTCCCTTTGTTACCGTCAAATTGTAATTATTTGTCGAACATATAGATCTTTTGAAGTTTCAAGGTCACTGAAAAAAACCAAACCTATGTTAAGAGTTGGACTTCTCTATGGAATTGATTGAATCACTTGCTTTGCGGCACATGCAAATATATATCATTTCGCTTCCGAGCAACTTTGAAATTGCAGGTTCGCGGCATCAGTACAGCGGATACGCACGGAAAATTCGCCATCAGTTGCAAAGTAATTTGACCAAAATGACAAACGGCAGTACAAGAGCCGGTGAGGCTGCCGCATTCAATAATGCGTTTTAAGTGCGGCTCCCTAGATCCAACGCCAGCAAGCCCAATAAATACAGGAAAAAACGAAAGACCGGCGATCAAAATCGCCGGTCTTTCAATGGTCGGAGTGAGGAGATTCGAACTCCTGGCCTCTTGGTCCCGAACCAAGCGCGCTACCAACTGCGCTACACCCCGAATTCGATTGTCAGAATTATGCCGTCTGCGGGCGCTGCTGTGGCCTTGCTCTGATTATTGGAAATTTGCAAGATATGATGATACGCCACCAAACTTTGCTTCGCCATAGAACAGCAAAGTTGATTATAGAAAATTTTTCGCTGGATGTCAAGGCTTATCTTCAAAATGCATATCCGGAACCGCTTGTTCATAGATTGAACGGACGGAAAGGAGGTGGCAAAGATGACATCCAGACAAGCCGGACGTAGAATCAGCGAGCTGTCCGTCAGAAGACAGGCCCAGAGCCGGTCATCCTTTCGAACCAATGCTGGAAAAGACCAGAAAATGACCGCCCGGGAAAAACGAAGACTGGCCCAGATGATGATTAGTGCCGTGATCTTCATGTTTTTGGTGGCGGCAAAGCTCCTGTTGCCCGGTCGCATGAGCAGCTTTAACCAGAAGCTGTCCGGCGTAATGGAACAGAACATTGACGTTGCGGAGGTGTTCTCCTCCGTGGGGAGGGCTTTTTCCAAGGAGGGGAATGTCCGTCAGGCGTTCGGTGACGCATATCAGGCTGTGTTTCACCCGCAGGAAGAGGGCAAGGCGGTGGAGACCTCCGGCGAGATGAACCAGCCGGAGGACCAGACCGTCTCCGATAATCTGCAGCGCCTGCGCCAGTTTGCCGGCGGCAGCGGTACCTGTGACAGCTGGCTGCGGGAGACAGAAGCAGAAAAGGCGGAAACCTCGGCAAAGGATCAAAACGCGCAGACCACCAAGGCAACGCAGACCAAGAACGTTTCTGAGGCTACGGCCACCGGCTCCGACGCCGGGACGATCAATCTCTCTTACATCCTATATTCGGACGATAACCTGCCGGACAACGTCAGCATGGAGCAGTGTATTTTGGGGTTTGACTACTGCACGCCTGTGTGCGGGGTTATTTCCTCCGGCTTCGGTTATCGGGAACATCCCATCGAGGGGGAAGAGAAATTCCACTACGGCATTGACCTGGCCGCCGACACCGGCACAGAAATCCGATGCTTTGCCAACGGAACCGTGACGGCGGTGGGGGAGAGCAGCAGCTATGGAAAGTACCTCACTGTCTCCCACAGCGGAGGCTATTCCACGCTCTATGCCCACTGCAGCAAGGTTGTGGTCACCTCCGGCACCAAGGTGAAGGAGGGGCAGAAAATTGCGGAGGTCGGTGAGACCGGCCTTGCGACCGGACCCCATCTGCACTTTGAGCTGCATGAGGGAGATCTGTATCTGAATCCTGTCTACTATGTCCAGCAGACATGAGCCGCCGGTGGAAATTTCCGGCGGCTTTCTGCTTCTGACGGCCTGGTTCGCACTGGAGAACGGATGGCGTCCGCTTCTGGCGCTTTTGTCGGCGGCGGCGCTGCACGAATTGGGTCATTTGATGGCACTGCGGTTTTTCCGTGTCCCGGTGGCAAACTTCCGGCTGTGTATTTTCGGTGCGGAACTGCAGGCAGACCGGGGGCGGCTGTCTTACGGCGAAGATCTGACGGTCCTGCTGGCCGGACCGGGCGTCAATCTGCTGTGCGGCTGGGCGCTGTCCTGGGCGGCCCGTGACCGGGAATGGATGTATTTGGCGGCCGGCGCCCATCTGCTGCTGGGCTTATTCAATCTGCTGCCGATGCGGACGCTGGACGGGGGGCAGGCACTGCGCCTTCTGATCCAATGGCGCCTGGGGCCTGACGCGGGGGATCGGCTGTGCGCAGTCGTCAGCGCGCTGTGCGCCGCGGGGATTGCGGCGTGTCTTGTGCTGCTCATGCGCGTCAGCGGGGGAAGTCTGTGGCTGCTGCCGGCTGCTGCTGCGGCGCTTTCCGTTATCGTTCCCGGAGAGCAGAGAATATGACAGGGGCCGAGAAGCCGTTCTAATCGGCAAAATGCAAAAAAATCAGCGAATGTCAAGAAGTAAATTGACTTTTACCATATAATTTCCAGTAAGGCAGCGCAGGAGGATAACTCCGGCGCTGCTTCTCTTTTAGCTGGGACAAGGAGGACGAGAGAATAATGTGTCCTGCGGACGGCGCCGCAAAATATCGAACAGCCGTCAAGACCGCAAAATTTTTCCCGTGGGATGAAAATTTTTGCGCGAGAAGGCTTCCGTGAGACGCCTTGTCTTGACAGCTGTTAGAAATTTCGCTTTCTGTAGTCAAGCCAAAGCGCCGAGCCGCTTTGGCGAGGCCCAATAACTTATTTTGGAGGGACGCTGCTATAATGAAGATTACCTTTTCCAAGCCCGACGGGAACACCGCATGGTTTATCTGTGAAGCCCTGGAATACAACAGCCTAGACGGCTACATGATGGATTGCGTCAAGGAGACCAGCTACCATAGAGGGCCGTCCAGCGGCGCAGCGACACCGCCGGACTGGCAGATCGTCAGCGTTCAGGAGGTGTAACCATGGAAAAGAATCGTTTCTACTGGGCGAAATCCCCAATTTATGGGGATACCGTCTACGAGCCGAGCCGCTTTGGCGAGGCCCAATAACTTATTTTGGAGGAATCGAACATGGAACGGAATTTTGTGCTTACAAGAGGCAAAGTCTACACCAATCGAAACGGAAGCGAGTACCTTTGCAAGGACATTTCCCCGTGGACCGGTCTGCACCTAATGGAGCGTGTCAAGGACGGTTGGACACTGGATGCCCATGTCATCACCATGTATGAGGACGGTACCATCGAGTGGGACTATTCGACCGGCGGGAGATGGACACGATGAGGAGCAACAGTCCGAAAAGCAACCTCCGNAGTTTTCGGTACTCCGATGAAATCGCCGCTATTCTCGAAGCCCAGGAGGGGAACAGCCTGAACGAAAAGTTTGAGAGCTTGGTATTGTTTTGCTTTTATAAACTGGAAAAGCGAAAAAAGGATCTGGAGCTAATTGAACAGGATATCAAACGGGAAAGGCAGCGGCTTTATGACCTCCAGCACGCCACCGAAGAACTCCGGTTACTGGAGAAGGAAATAAAAGACGCACAGTTTTACTTTCGCATCGTAGAACGCCGGGCAAAGGCTATTTCCGAAGCAGCAGAAAAAGAAACGTAACACAAAGCACCGGCGCTGCTCCGCTGGTTGCCGGACAAACTTGTGTTACAATAAGACCCACCCCCGGCAATAGTCGGGGGTGGAACTGTTTCAGATCACGTTACCAATTCACGAAAATTGAACAGGATATCAAACGGGAAAGGCAGCGGCTTTATGACCTCCAGCACGCCACCGAAGAACTCCGGTTACTGGAGAAGGANATAAAAGACGCACAGTTTTACTTTCGCATCGTAGAACGCCGGGCAAAGGCTATTTCCGAAGCAGNAGAANAAGAAACGTAACACAANGCACCGGCGCTGNTCCGNTGGTTGCCGGNCAAACTTGTGTTACAATAGANACCCACCCCCGGCAATAGTCGGGGGTGGAACTGTTTNAGATCACGTTACCAATTCACGAAAGTGGAGGGACGCATGGTGAAAAAGCAGCATTACATAACCAGAGACGAANGAACGAAACTTGAAGCCCTGTTACAGGCCGGTCTGCCCGTCGCGCAGATTGCCCTGCAGCTGGGCTTTTGCCGTCAGACGATATACAACGAGATCAAAACAGGCACGTATCTGCATACCTGCGATTATTGGGATGAAAAGCGATATTCTGCCCAAAAATCCGAGAGTATCCACAGAAACAAGCAGACTGCGAAAGGCAGACCGCTAAAAATCGGAAATGACCACGCCTACGCCGATTACATAGAACAGAAGATTATCCGGGACAGGTATTCCCCAGCGGCGGCACTGGCAGCGGCCCGAAAGGCCGGATACCAAACCAGAATTTGCACGGCCACGCTCTACAGCTACATAGACAAGGAAATTTTCCTACATCTGACCAATAAGCATCTCTGGGAAAAGTCCAAGCGCAGGAAACACGGATACCACCCCATACGCCGAATCGCACACCCGCTGTTACCGTCCATCACAGACAGGCCCCAGCACATCACAGAGCGGCAGGACTACGGACATTGGGAAATGGATTTAGTGGTGAGCAAAACCGGCAGCAGGGCCGCGCTATTGACCCTAACGGAACGCATTTCCCGGCAGGAGCTTATTTTCAAACTGCCGGACAAGAAAGCCGCAACGGTTCGAGCCGTATTTGACCGGCTGGAGCGCACCATGCCGGACTTTAAGGAAAAATTTCAGAGCATCACCACGGATAATGGTTCGGAATTTATGGAATACGAAAGCCTACAGCGCTCCATCTATGGCGGCAAGCGCTTTGATATTTACTACTGCCATTCATACGCCGCATGGGAAAAGGGCAGCAACGAGAACCATAACCGCATGATACGCCGCTGGTATCCCAAGGGAACAGATTTTGCAAAGATAAGCAAAAAAGAAATAGCCGTTCTCCAAAGCTGGATGAACGGCTATCCGAGAAAAATACTGGGCTGGCACCGGAGGAAGTAGCATGATATACCTACACAGGGGTGAGGGGCCCCGCTCCGGCAAGCCGGAGAGCGGGGGCCCCTCTTGTTTTTCATGATGCTTTTTTCTTTCTGCTTTTTTGCCAACGCCGGGAGGGTTTTACAACGCCGTCCATATTCGTCTGGTTCTGGTTCTGCTGCAATGCGAGTATTTCTTCCTCGGACATCATATTGCCGTCCTTCATTTCCTTTTTCAGATTACCGACACAGGCCAGCGTATCATAGGCGTTATAGTCCCGATCACGTACAAACCAGGCACGGCGGCGAAGCGGAGTAAGCAGCGTTGCATTCGTGGCGTTTTCCATCTCCCAAGCGTCATACTCGTTATTCCCCTGAAGCCGCCACGTTTTGTCACAGTCCACCACATAGCTAGTCACCTGACGAAGCAGCGCATCTACCTGCATAAACCGCTGGGCCGTATAGAACAAAGAAATGTAATAATGACGGCAGGTCAGCAGCGTATTCAGAAATAGCGGGTCTATGTTCTTTTTAAAGTTTCGGCTGTTCATCTGGACGCTGAATTCATCCCCGAGGACGAGCGTAATCGTCAGGACATCGTGAGCGTCGTCATACTCGGTTTTTCGCTCCGCATCCAGCACGATCTGTTCCAGTGATACGAAATCCTCATAAGGGACGGACAGAGAGACATTCGAGATAATTTTAATTCTCTGAGTCACCATCTTATGCCGACGATAGCACCAGACCGGCAGGCCGTCATAGTGGTTATAGGCCGTTACCACCCGATGAACGGCGGAAAGTGTTTTCCCTTTACCAAACAAGCCTATGTAGGCAACCAAGGAGCCGGTAGGGCACAGGTTTTTCATGTTCAGCCTGAAATAGAAATAAATGTCCTTCACTCCATAATAGACCGAGGACACCGGATGAAAAACCACACAGCGGATTTTCGGGAAAGCAGCCAGAATCAGGAAAGCCGCGATCAAGGCAATAAAGATCACTTAATCACCCCCAAATTCTGCAACCAGAAGAAAAAGCCGCAGGAAGAAAGGATAAAATCCAGAATAATCCAAATCCAAGAAGGCCCCGGAGGTGGATTCTTCAAATTATTCCAGAGGTTACGAAGCCCGGGCTTTTTAGCAATCATTCAAACCACCCCAACATGAGAAGACCGACAACAAGGACAATGATACCAAACAAGGAAATAACAGCGAAATCGCTCATTTAAACCACCGCCAATTACAGAAGATCTGGACAATGGCAGAAATCACCTTAAACACCGCCAGCACCAGAACCACGGCAACGATGAATTGCAGCAGATAGGGAATCAGCTGGGTGAGGTTATCGGGCGGCACCATGTTCAGACCAGACAGGCCGAAGAAGTCAGTTACTACCTGAACCATCAAAACCACCTCCGAATCAGGTTCAAAAAGAAGTCCAGCAACAGGATAACGAAAATGAGAAGCAAAAGCCCCTCGGTCACCGTATAGTCGGAAAAGCTAGTGGACAGCAGCGGCCGGGATGTATCCGCAGGGACTTCCACCGTCTCAACCGTTTCGACGCTGGACGCAGCCGAACTAACCGCCGCCGAACTCGTACTATTTTCAGGCATCAATAACCCTCCCTATAAACCAGATAATCAAACCGGCCACGATCACCCAAATAAACACTTGCCAGTAGGAAAACGTATAGCCGTATAACGTGAGTGGTGTATCCATGAGATTTTTAGTAATCTCGAATAGTTTCCCAATATCCTCCATACGATCACCTACCTTTTCAGCATTTTGATAATCAGAATCACAGCAGCCAGCGCGGCGCCGAGAATCAGGATATCAAAAAATTCCTGTGGCAGGAACGGAAAGACGGCGGTTAAGAAAGCGGTAAAACCGGTAAACAGTTTCGGGACATTATCGAACAGACTAAGGATGGAATTAACGATTGTCCCAATTTTGCTGTTGATAAGATCAAGAAGTGAGGTTAGACCGTCCAGCAGCTTACCAATAAATGCTTTTAGGACTTCAAGGAATCCATCAGTGATCGAGCCGAACAGTTTACCAAGTTTCGTCCAAATGCTCTCGGTATCACCGCCAGAACTACCGCCGCCAGTCGTTGTGCCATAGTAATAATTATACGTGGTGGAGATATTGCCGGAATCCTTGATGGTTACGGCGGCGGCATCATCCCCGGATACAATGGTGTATGTACTGCCGTCCGTGGCAGTGATGGTATAAGTACGGGTAGCATAGTCGTATGTCCAGCTGGAGGCCGTGGCCGTGGTGCCGGTTGCGGGATTCGTTACCGAGTTGTTCGTTTCGTCAAACAAATAGATATTCTCGGCCTGAACCATGGTGCCGTCATCGCCCTCGTAGAAGTAATCACCGCAGAGGGAGCCGGTACGGGTTTCGGTGGAAATATCGAGCGACCCGGCAGCAGCGGCAAGATCACCTGTGGGATATTCCAAGCGACAAGCACCCTGAATATTCCATGTACGAGGAGAAGAGCCAGAAGACACATAAGTAAGCTGAACAGTATAAGTTACTCCAGCAGTCAAAGAAGCCGACAAATTTTGACCCTTAAAATTCGGATAACTGACAACAGTAGTACCAGAACTAGTTTTCACATAAAGGTAATTCGGGGAAAAGGTACTATTGCCGGTTCCGGAATACGAGAAATCAGTAAAGGGAGTTAAAACGTATGTACCAGAAACAGGAGCGACAAAAGTTGCATCCACGGCAAAAGTAGAAGTCCAGTTGGAAGAAGTGCTATACGTACAAGTCCACGAGAATGTAGATCCAGAAGTAAACGTTCCATTACTAACAAAGTAAGAATTGGTCAAATCGGTATCCAACGACCAGTTACCCAGATAAACGCAATTATCGCCTACCGTGGAGGTGCCGAGGGCGGACTGGACGGTGGAAACGTAATTGGAATAGGCGGTATTAGCTTGAGAAACGTCAGTCATGGAGGAATCGCTAGATTTCCATTTATCAAGCCACCATTGATAAGGTTGATACTCAGCAGAAACCGAAGCCATTTTTTTAATCCAATTCCACCAGTCCATAGCTTCATCCGCTGGAGTAGCAGACGCAGGAACAAGCAAAATCGTAAAACTAATGACAAACGCCATTAAAAATGATATTATGCGTTTAAGATTTTTTACCATAAATACACCTCCAAACGTAAGAAAGGGGACAGAAAATGAAAACAGCAATAAGTTTAACGATAACTGGATTGATACTTGTAGTAATTGGAATGTGGCCATTTGCAATCCCCGTACTAGTTATAGCAATAATAAAATTCAAGCAAAAACCTCAAACGGAAAAACACGACATATGCGAATTTGATATTTACAAGCAAGCCGCAGACATTGAAAAACATTTAAAAGAGTCCTGCTAACAAAAGTCAAGGCCAAAATGCAGGAAAATCCCGGGCAGAAAAATGAGCACAACAAAAAGGCGGCCGCAATATGCGCCCACCTGATTAAGCGAAATCCAGAGGCTGGCTATGTATTCGAATTCACTTGCTCCAAAGCGTTCAAGTGGTCCCTGACCTTGGCATGGTAGATTCTCAGGAACTTGTTCGCGGCAGCGGTCATGTAGACGAGGAAGGGCTTGCCCTCGGCCCGCTTGCGGTCGAGGAATTGGTATACAGGCTCGTCTGGCGGGGACTGTTTGAGATGGGTGCTGACAATCTGAAATAAGGTTTTTCGCAAATGCGGTGAGCCGCGCTTGGTCGTTCGAACACTCTGCGAGCTGTGCTTACCAGATTCATTCACGCCGGGGTCAACGCCGGCGAAGGCGATGAGAGCGCCACGGTTGGCAAATCTGCGGACATCTCCAATCTCAGCCATAAGCTGTGCACCGGTGACTTCGCCCACACCGTACATGGAGCGTACCACCTCGTATTCGGGCAGCGTGGCGGCAAGGCGAACAAACTCGGCCTTGAGGGTGGCAAGCGTCGCTGTGGCGGCGACGAGCTGCTCAGCAGCGGAGGTGATGAGCGCCTTGGTCAGCGCATCCTTCGGCATGGTCACAACCATATTCCGGCTTGTGGTATAAATTTCAGCGGCTTTCGCCGTACTGAAGTTATAGCCCTTTCGTTTGCACCACTTGCGGTAATGCTCAGAGAAAGCGGCAATGCTGACACTGGATACGCAGTCGCGGTGGTAAAACGTACAGACGAAATCTACCCATTTCTGGCGTCCATCCTCGCGCACCGGGCTTGTAAACAACTCGTTTATCCCCGGAAACACGCAGTCAAGCAGTGAAATGAGATTGTTTTGCAGTGAAACCACCGTTTTCATGTGCAGATTGTACTGCCGCGAAAACAGCTTGAGTTGCTGACGTGTGGTATCTGTCTCTGTGTACTCGCGCATCTCTTCCCAATATTCAAGACCGTACCGTGCGATCTTCACCGCATCAGCTTTGTCAGTCTTGACCTTTCGGAGCGAATTGTTACCGAAGTCCTTGATGAGCTTGGGGTTGACCGCGCTGACAAAGAATCCAGCCTCCTGGAGCGCCATAACGACCGGCTCGTGATAGCGCCCAGTTGCTTCAAGGATAACACGGGTATTCCCATCAATCAAGCGCAGCGCTTCCGATAGTGCTGACAGGCCCTCGCTTGTGTGAAGAAACTCGCGCGGCGGCAAGGCAACCTCGCCAAATGGGCGCATGGCGGCAACAACGCTTCTTCCCTTAGACACATCAATTCCAACGGCTGTGTTCATGAAAAACCTCCTGATGATTTGACTTCGCACTCGGCTCCGCCGTTCTTTCATTGCCGATTCAATCTCCTTGGTTACGCGAACACACCCGATACCGGGCGGGACGACCTGCTCAAATCGAACTGCTGTCAATGAGAGAGACGGCTGACGGACTCCTTTGCGGACGTGGTTAGTCCTTGGACAATTAGGTCAGACCGAAGTTCTCCCATTGTACAGCCTTGGCAACAAAAACGAAACAGACACGGCTGGCTGCCGTGCCTGTACCGTAATTTATATTGTAGGAGGACAAGCCTTAGGGCTTTTTGTGAAAGAGCCGCCCCAATGTATGCCGCCAGAGCGAAAGGAGGGCATCAGCAAAAACATCAAAGTTATCGCAAAAATACCAGCCCGTACGAAGTCCAACGACAATAGCAAAGGAAATCGAAAAAACGGCACAAAGAACGTAGAAAGTAAACATAAAGGAAACCCTCCATGAAGGAAATATTGAGGACAGGCTTTAGGGTCTGTCCTCTTTCTTTACCCCCGGCATGGTCAATATAATTTGGTTACCGGCCGAAGTGACCAGCCAGCCGGCTTCATATGCGATTGCAATAATGCGGACGTATTCCCGGTAAAAATCATTTGTCATTGAATAGGCCCTCCAGCTTGCGAGGATTTTTCAGACCCAGATACACCACCCAGAAGAAGAACGCCAGACCGCCGAGACAGCCAACCACATGAAGACAGCCGATAAACCAAATCATGAACTCGACTACCGAGTTAAAAACAGAACCCCAATCCATCACATATTCCTCCGATCATTGCGGCCCTGCGCCGCATTTCTCATAAGCAGGAACAGACCAAACACAGCGGCCATCAGGAAACAGGCCAGAAAGAAAGCAAACACAGGAACGCCGAACATGGCGCGCAGCGTGGCATCAAACAGGCCCAGAACGCCGGTTAAGTAATCAGCCATATTAACGCCCCCGCAACGCTGACGGCTTCTTACAAACCGGACAGCGAGATTTTTTGCCACGAAAATAAGGAATAAGCCGACCACAATTAGGACAACGAACAGGAGCATTAAGATGACAAAAATCAAGAATTTGATACTCATTCATAGACTATCCCTCCATAAAAAGAATAGGGGCCCGGGAAACCCCCGAGCCCCCGCGCAGGGGAGTTACTTGCCCTTGGACGCGCCCTTGATCATCTTGAACACGCCAATGCCAACGCCGAGCAGAGAGACCGCCAGAAAAACCAGCAGCAGAGGATTGCTAGTCATGAGCGTCCACACATTACCGACCAGAGTAGTGATTGTGGAAGTGCTGGACATGATAGCGTCCAAACCAGTAGTAGAAGTCAGCGAAATACCCCCTTTCCTAAAAAATTATGGTTGTGGGAGATAGATTCGAACTACCGTCTCCGGGTGCAGAGCCCGACGTGCTAACCGCTACACTATCCCACCAATTTTCAATTGTTCGTAATACGGGTCTATCATCGAGGGACGAAATGCCGGGTCTACCTTTAAAGGCTCCGGAGGATACAGCGGTTCACACTCAGCGTCCCAGCCCTCCCAATCATAAGGGAAATGCCACGTCGCATCTTCCACCATACCGGTTTTGCAAAAATCATGATCTTGCGTACAGTAGGAATCCAAACCCGGATTGTACAGATACACATCAGATGCTTTTTCCGCTTTTTTCAGGGGCCGGGAATGGAAATACAAATGCTCACTTAAATCATCCTTGCGCTGGGAAAGATCTTTGCTGACGTATTTCGTTATGTAAAACGCTGTCGCTATCGGGTCCTTAATTGGAGCCAAAGAACAATAGCCAAATTCCAGGCAGAAGTCATACCAGTTGAGGAAATCACCCTCCACCAGTTTCAGCGGGTAAAGCCAGCCAAGACCAATTGACGAAAGGTTCAGCCGATAGAAAGAGCCGATGCAGTAATCCGAGAGATTGTTTATCAGGCCGTGGACGTGCCAGCTACCGTCTTTATGCTGCTCCGGGACTAGAAGCACATCCAACTTGAAACCGTAGTCCTTGCGCCAGTCCCGTATCTTCTGGGACAGCCGGGACATGAACGGCGTAAGGCTTTTTCTGTCCCATTTCTCCGGGTCTAGCGTCCCTGTGAAAAAATACTGCCAAGGATTGCAAAGAGCATATTGCAGAACCATTGACCGCGCCCGACTGAAATTGCAATCCAACTTTTCCTCGTTGTGCTTATCTTCATCAGGCTCCCGGAGAAATGTGCTATCCGGGTTACGTTCACCCTTGAATTTGACTACCTTGTAGATATCATCCCTATACCGATGAATGGTATAAAGCGGAGCAACGGAATTCTCCATATTGCAAGCACTTCCCGGAATTCGATATGTTGTCAAGTGGCCCGTTTCGGAGCTCTTGAGCTACTCTTTCAGGCCGTCCTTGACCGTGCATATCTCCCGACATTCACCGGCAAGGGACGCTATTTAACGGGCCGTCAGGCCTTTTTTACAGGCTCCATACGGGATACACGGCCATAGGAATCGAACATCACATAGACCTTGCTATTGGGAGTGATACCGGCCCACACTTCGGGTTTCACGCACTTCTTTTTCACGGCCTTCTGGCCGCCAAAGTGATAATCGGCGTTTTCCTCACCAGCAAAGCCAGCAATGAAGAAGCCGTTGCAATAGTCCTGCATCTTTCCGTTGTCGTTTTCAAACTGGCCGTACTGCCAGCCCACAAAGATCATTTCTTCCATGGATTTACTCCATCCTTCCCACCGGTCTGTTGCCGGTTATATAAAAATAGGACAGGCGGACGGGTAATCCGCTTGTCCATTTTTAATATAGAACGTGCCAAATGCAAAAAAATCAAAACTTTTTCTTGCATTATACGGTTTTTTGTGATACTCTATTTGAGCTACAAAGGGTGGTCCTCTGCCGTGCACGCGCGAATATGCGCCGATGTGCCTTGAAAATGCGGCATGAACACCTATATATTTAGGAGGAACATCCATGGATCTCATTCAGGAACTGAACAAGCAGCAGCTCGAGGCGGAACTCCCCCAGGTGAATGTGGGCAGCACCGTCCGCGTTCACGTCAAGGTCAAGGAAGGTTCTCGCGAGAGAATCCAGATCTTTGAGGGCACCGTCATCGCCAAGAAGCATGGCGGCATTGAGGAGAGCATCACCGTGCGCCGCATCTCTTACGGCATCGGCGTAGAGAAGGTTTTCCCGGTCCACTCTCCGTCTATCGACACCATTGAGGTCGTCCGCAATGGCGCCGTCAGACGCGCCAAGCTGTACTACCTGCGCGACCGTGTCGGCAAGGGCGCCAAGGTGAAGGAGAAGCTGTAATCCAAACCGGAAAAGAGAGGCGGAAGCCTCTCTTTTTTTATAAGGCTCTAAAAAAACCAGATTTTTTCGGCGGCTGTCCCTTGTTGTTTGATAACTTATTTGCTATACTGAACAAATTGGCATTGCGTTTTATGCGGTGCGGGAGTTGTTAAGAATGGACGAAAACAAACAGACCGATTTTCCGCGGGATCGTGGAAACTTTGAGCTTTATGACTGGACCCGAACCTTAGTCGGCGCCGTGCTGGCTGTGGTGGTGCTGTTCACCTTCGCGGCGCGGATTATGCTGGTGGACGGTGAGTCCATGCGGGAGACGCTGCAAAACGGCGACGGACTGCTGGTAGTCAACGCACAGTACTGCGGAGCATACCGCCAGAATGACATCGTGATCGTGAGAAAAGAGAGCTTCTATAACGGGGAGCCCATTGTCAAGCGCGTGATTGCCACCGCTGGACAGACGGTGGATATCGATTTTGACACCGGCAGCGTCCGCGTGGATGGGCAGGAGCTGGCGGAGCCGTACATCCGGGAGACCACCCATCTGCAGGAGGGGACGACGTTTCCCCTCACGGTGCCGGCGGGCTGCATTTTTGTGATGGGTGACAACCGCAACGACAGTGATGACAGCCGGGACCCCGCCCTGGGCGTGGTGGATGCCCGATATGTGATTGGCAGAGCGGTATTCCTGGTATTCCCGGGAAAGACCGCGGAATTGGACAAACTGGAGTTTTCCAGGATCGGAAGCCTGGCATAAACAGAGAATACCGCCGGTTGCGGCTTAGGGGAGCATACTTATGGGCGAAAACCAGCAGAATAACATTCAGCAGCCTGCCCGGAAGGGAAGCCGCGATTTCTACGAGTGGGTACAGGCACTGATCTGCTCAGTCCTGACAGTGGTGGTGATTTTCACCTTTTTCATCCGGCTGATCGGCGTGGACGGGCATTCGATGATTCCCACGCTGCAAAACGGCGACCGGCTTCTGGTGGTCAACTCTTTGCTCTACGACGATTACCGGCAAGGCGACATCGTGGTGCTGAGAAAGGACTCCTTTCTGGAGGAGCCCATTGTCAAACGAGTGATCGCCGTGGGCGGACAGACGGTGGATATAGATTTCAAGACCGGCGGCGTTTCTGTGGACGGCAAGCTGCTGGAAGAGGACTACGTTAACGAACTGACTTATCTGGAGGAGGGAACCGAATTTCCTCTGACCGTGCCGGAGGGCTCCGTATTCGTGATGGGCGACAACCGCAACAACTCCAGCGACAGCCGGGATTCCCGTCTGGGCACGGTGGACACCCGATATGTGATCGGCAAGGCGGTTTTCCTGATTTTCCCCGGCGAGAGCCAGAGCACCGGTACGCGGGAGTTCTCCCGCATCGGACTGATTGACTGAGAGGTAACATGAATATTCAATGGTATCCCGGCCATATGACGAAAACCCGCCGTATGATCGTGGAGCAGATTAAAAATGTGGATGCGGTGTGCGAAATTCTGGACGCCCGGATTCCCACATCCAGCCGGAATCCCGATGTGGATGAGCTGACGGCGGGGAAGCCCCGTCTGGTGGTGCTCAACCGCGTGGATCAGGCCGACCCGGAGGCCACCCGCCGCTGGTCGTCTTATTTTCAGAGCAAGGGCTATGCCGTTCTGGAGACCAACGCCAAGGGCGGGGCGGGCACGCAGAAATTCGCCGCCGCGGTGCGGAGTCTGCTGGCGGACAAGCTGAGAGCTTACACCGAAAAGGGTCAGGTCGGACGGGTGGTTCGGGTGATGATCCTGGGCATTCCCAACGTGGGAAAATCCACCTTTATCAATCAGGTGGCCGGACGCAAGACCGCAAAGACCGAGGATCGGCCCGGCGTCACCAGATCCAAGCAGTGGGTGCCGGTGGACAGCCGGTTGGAGCTGCTGGACACGCCGGGGATTCTCTGGCCCAAGTTTGAGGACCAGAGCGTGGGGCTGAATCTGGCCTTCACCGGCGCCGTCAAGGACGATATTCTGGACGCCGAGGAGCTGGCCTGTCATCTGATTGCCTATCTGGGAGCGCACTATCCCCAGGGGTTGACGGAGCGGTACGGCGTTGTCCCCGCGGAGGGGGAGAGCGGCTACGAGCTGCTGAAAAAGGCAGGGAAGAAACGGGGATTTCTCATTTCCGGAGGCGAGATTGACACGGAGCGCATGGCGAAAATTCTGCTGGATGAGTTCCGGGGTGGCAAGCTCGGACGCTTCACACTGGAAGAACCGGAGGACGTACCCTCATGAGTGAGCTGGAGCACCCGTGGAGTTTGGAGGAAGAGGCCTTCGCAGCGGGGTGCGCCGCGGTCTGCGGCGCGGACGAGGCGGGCGCGGGTCCTCTGGCCGGCCCGGTCTATGCGGCGGCGGTGATTCTGCCCCCGGGGCTGATGATTGACGGGCTGAACGATTCCAAGAAGCTGAGCGCAAAAAAACGCGACGCCCTGTTTGATGTGATCTGTGGGGAAGCAATGTCCTTTGCTGTCTCCGCCGCCTCTGTGGAGGAGATCGAGGAGCTGAACATCCTCAATGCCCGGCTGCTGGCCATGCAGCGCGCCATCGACGCGCTGGGGCTGTCGCCGGACTTTGCCCTGATTGACGGCGATAAGGACCACGGAACCCGGTTTGCCATCAGCACCCCCTGCCGGATGGTGGTGGGCGGCGACGGCCGGAGTGCCTCCATCGCGGCGGCGTCCATTCTGGCCAAGGTCAGCCGGGATCGTTATGTGTGCGAGGTATTGGACCGGGAATATCCCCGGTATCAGTTCGCGGTACATAAGGGCTACGGTACAAAGCTGCATTACGAGATGCTGGATACCTACGGCCCCTGTCCGGCCCACCGGATGAGCTTCCTGAAAAAATGGGAGAGCCGGAGATGAGCACCGCAAAGGCCGCGGGAGACCTGGGCGAAGCCGAAGTCGCCCGCTACCTGCGCCGTCGGGGGTACACGCTGCTGGCCAGCCAATGGCGGTGCCGGTTCGGCGAGATCGATCTGATCGCCCGGGACAGGCATGGCTTCCTCTGCTTTGTGGAGGTCAAGCTGCGGAGCAACCTCTCAGTGGGACTGCCCCGGGAGTTTGTGGGCGGACGCAAACAGGAGCGGCTGCGGACGGCGGCGGCGTGCTATCTGAGCAGCCACGAGCTGGACGAGCCCGCCCGGTTTGACGTGGCGGAGGTCTATACCGATGAAGATCACCGCGTAACCAGAGTGGAATACCTGGAAAACGCGTTTGAATGAGAACATTTCCTGTAAAGTGAGGACGCAAGATGAAGTATTACAGCACAAGAGACAAATCCCTGCGGATGGACGCGGCTCAGGCCATAAAAATGGGTCTCAGCCGGGACGGCGGTCTGCTGACCCCCTGCGAAATTCCCCAAGTTGACGGGGAGTTTCTGCGCACCCTGATCCCCGCCTCCTATCAGGAGCGGGCGGCCCGGGTGATGACGTTGTATCTGACCGATTACACCGAGGCGGAGCTGCGGGAATTTGCCGGAAATGCATACGGTGCCGATAAGTACGACACCCCCGCTGTGGCGCCCGTGCGCACCGTGGATGAAACCACCCACTGCCTGGAGCTGTGGCATGGCCCTACCTCCGCGTTCAAGGACATGGCGCTCCAGATGCTGCCCCAGCTGCTCTCCGCCTCCCTGCGCAAGACCGGAGAGGACAAGACAGCGTGCATTCTGGTGGCCACTTCCGGCGACACCGGCAAGGCGGCAATGGAGGGCTTTGCGGACGTGCCCCAGACAAAGATTCTGGTTTTCTATCCCAAGGACGGCGTCTCCGCCGTTCAGGAGCAGCAGATGGTCACGCAGGAGGGCGCCAATGTGGACGTCTGCTCCGTTGCGGGCAACTTCGATGATACCCAGTCCGGCGTCAAGCGTATCTTCTCCGACGAGAGCATCCGCACCGCGCTGGATGGGAGAGGCTATTTCCTGTCCTCCGCCAACTCGATCAACTGGGGGCGCATTCTGCCGCAGGTGGTGTATTACATCTCTGCGTACTGCGATCTGGTGCGGGATAGCCGGATCTCCATGGGAGACAAGGTCAACTTCTGCGTGCCCACCGGCAACTTCGGTGACATTCTGGCGGCCTACTACGCAAAGCGTATGGGGCTGCCTGTGGGCAGGCTGATCTGCGCATCCAACTGCAACAATGTTCTGACCGACTTTCTGCGCACCGGCATCTATGACCGGAACCGCCCCTTCCACAACACCATGAGTCCCTCCATGGATATTCTGATCTCCAGCAATTTGGAGCGGCTGCTGTTTGACCTGTCAGGCGGGGACGACGGGGAGGTCCGGCGCTGCATGGAATCCCTGGCCGCGGCCGGCCGTTACGAGGTTTCCGACAGTGTCAAGGCCTGTCTGCGGGATCAGTACTGGGGCGGCTTCTGCGACGAGGCCGGCACCGCTGCCACCATCGCGGAGTATTACAAGAAACACCGCTATCTGATTGATCCCCATACCGCCGTGGCGGCCAACGTCATGGAGCAGTATCGCGGGGGAACCGGGGACAAAACCGTCACCGTGTTCGTATCCACTGCCTCCCCCTACAAATTCTGTGACCACGTTTTGGAGGCTGTCGGCGAGGCACCGGAGAGCCGGGGCGTGGAGCTGATCGAGCAGCTTCAGCACTTCAGCGGCGTGCCCGCACCGAAGCGTCTGGCGGCGCTGAAGGGCAAGAAACGCCGGTTTGAACGCTCCGTGGAGCGGGACGACATGGAGAACGCGGTGCTGGTGTTTTTGAAATAACAGTGTTTCCGCGCTGATTTGAGCGGCGGAGGCGTCCGGAACTGACGAGAGGAGGAGGAGAGCATGGCCCTCTACGCAATCGGGGATCTGCATCTCTCCCTGAGCGTCAACAAGTCCATGGAGGTCTTCGGCGAGGCGTGGCGGGGCTACGTGGAGCGCATCGAACGCGCCCTGTCCGAGCTGACGGAGGAGGATACGCTGGTTCTGGCGGGGGACACCTCCTGGGGCATCGATCTGAGCGAGGCAGAGGCCGACTTCCGGTTTCTGGATCGCTTTCCCGGCCGAAAGCTGCTTCTTAAGGGCAACCACGACTACTGGTGGTGCACTGCGGCCAAGTTCCGCGCCTTTTGTCAGGAGAAGGGATTGACCACGCTGGAACTGCTGCACAACAGCTGTGCGTTCTACGGAGAATACGCCGTCTGCGGCACACGGGGCTGGTTCTATGAGGAGGACCAGAAGGCCCACGACGCCAAGGTGCTCAACCGGGAGATCATGCGGCTGGAGACCTCGCTGAAGGCTGCGGGGGAGAAGCCCATTTTGTGCTTTCTCCACTATCCGCCTGTCTATCAGGGCTACGAGTGCCCGGAAATTCTGCGTCTGCTGCGGGAGTACCGCGTGGTTTCCTGCTGCTACGGACACCTCCACGGGCCAACCATCCGCCGCGCGGTGGAGGGAGAGCGGAACGGAACCTTTTTTTCTTTGATCTCGGCCGACCATTTGGGCTTTATTCCGAAAATAATTTGTGAATAATGCAAAAAAGACTGGCCTTTTCAACTTTTTTCTGCTAAAATATCAATTCGCACCGGTTTCATTCGGTGATGAACGGAGGAGTAAACATAATGAGTGTGAAAAGCTGCGAAAAATTAGAAAATAGTCAGGTCGCGCTGACCGTTGAGGTCGGTGCACCGGAATTTGAGGCTGCCCTCGAAAAGGCGTACCGCAAGATGCGCAATAAGATTAATGTCCAGGGCTTTCGCCCCGGCAAGGCCCCCCGCCAGCTGATCGAGAAGATGTACGGCGCGGAGGTATTCTTCGAGGAGGCCATCAATATTGCATTTCCCGACGCTTATGAGTCCGCTGCCAAGGAGCAGGAACTGCGCGTCGTTGGATATCCCACCGTGGAGATGGTTGGCGAGTGCGCCAAAGACGGCTTCACCTTCAAAGCCACCGTGCCCGTGTACCCTGAGGTGACTTTGGGCGAGTACAAGGGCCTGTCCGCTCCAAAGGATGAGGTGACCGTTTCCGCCGAAGATGTGGACGCCCGTCTCAAGGAGCTGACCGACCGCAACACCCGTCTGGTGTCCGTGGAGCGGGAGGCTAAGAAGGGCGACGCCGCCATCATTGACTTTGAGGGCTTCCTGGAGGGGAAACCCTTTGAGGGCGGCAAGGGCGAAAACCACAGTCTGGAGCTGGGTTCCCACAGCTTTGTCCCCGGCTTTGAAGAGCAGCTGGCCGGCATGAAGGCCGGCGAGGAGAAGGACATTGACATCACCTTCCCCGAGGACTATCACGCGGATCTGGCCGGCAAGGCCGTGGTATTCCACGTGAAGGTCAACGAGGTGAAGGAGAAGCAGGTTCCCGCGCTGGACGACGAGTTCGCCAAGGACGTGTCCGAGTTCGACACCCTGCAGGATTTGAAGGCGGACATTGAGAAGAAGATCACCGAGGAGCGCGAGGCGGCCGCCGGCCGTGCGTTTGAGGACGCTCTGATGGCACAGGTCGCGGAGAACCTCACCTGTGTTGTTCCCGACGCCATGGTGGAGAGTCAGACCCGCCAGTATCTGGAGAGCTTCAAGTCCCGCATCACCTCCCAGGGAATCCCCTATGATCAGTATCTGAAGATGACTGGCATGGACGAGGGCAAGCTGTTGGAGGATGCCAAGGAACCCGCTCTGCGTCAGGTCCGCACCGATCTGGCTGTGGCCGCCATCATCGAGGCCGAGAAGGTCGAGGTTTCCGACGAGGACGTTGAGAACGAGTACAAGACCATGTCCGAGCAATACGGAATGGACGTGGAGACCGTCAAGAAATACATCACCAAGGATCAGCTTGAGGATCAGGTTAAGACCCAGAAAGCCATCCAGATTGTGGTGAGCAGCGCCACCGCCACCAAGCCCGAACCCAAAGAAGATGAGGGCGAGGAGAAACCCGCAAAGAAACCCGCCAAGAAGCCTGCCGCAAAAAAGGCGGCCAAGAAGGTTGAGGCCGACGAAGAGACACCCGCAGCCGAGAAGGCTGATGAGGAGTAATCATTCCGGACATACTAGGGACAAAATGATGCTTTCCCCCGATCGCGGCGCATTTTGACAAATTTCTCCGAGTATCCGGTATATCATGAACCGCGTGAATGATGATACAGTGGCAAACTGCGCCGGTCGTTCCGCAAGGGACGGGGCGCTTTTGCCTTAGTATATCGGCACAGTGTGACGCCGAGTCCGGGAGGGAACATTTTTACAGTTTGGGAGCATCGAAACAGGAGGTTATATCAATGAGTTTAGTTCCTTATGTAGTTGAACAGACCAGCCGCGGCGAGCGTTCCTATGACATTTTCTCCCGCCTGCTGAACGATCGGATCGTTTTCCTCGGAGAGGAAGTAAATGCCACCACCGCAAGTCTGGTTGTGGCACAGATGCTGTATCTGGAGGCGCAGGACCCCGATAAGGACATCCAGTTCTACATCAACAGTCCCGGCGGCTCTGTGACCGACGGGCTGGCAATCTATGACACCATGCAGTATATCAAGTGCGATGTCTCCACCATCTGCATCGGTATGGCCGCCAGCATGGGCGCGTTCCTGCTTTCCTCCGGTGCCAAGGGCAAGCGCATCGCACTGCCCAATTCCGAAATTATGATCCACCAGCCCTCCGGCGGCTTCCAGGGGCAGGCAACGGACATCGAAATCCACGCCGAGAACATTCTGAAGATCAAGCAGCGTCTCAACGAAATTCTGGCGCAGAACTGCGAGCGGGACATTGATGAGATCAAGGCTGCCTGCGAGCGCGACCATTTCCTGAGCAGTCAGGAGGCAAAAGAGTTCGGCCTGATCGACAAGGTGATCACTAAAAGATGACGGCAACTATCTGAAACCGAGGTAATATCATGAGTGACGACGGCAAAAAGTCCCTTCGTTGTTCTTTCTGCGGAAAGCACGAACAACAGGTCCACCGGATGATTCAGGGACCCGGGGTGCGCATCTGTGACGAATGTGTGCAGCTGTGTATGAGCATTTTGAATGACGGATTTGAGGACTCCAACCGCAACGAGCTGGAGGAGATCCCCGACAAACTCCCCACGCCCCGGGAGATCAAGGATGTTCTGGACCAGTATATCATCGGCCAGGACGAGGCCAAGATCACCCTGTCTGTGGCGGTGTACAATCACTACAAACGCATCTTCTTCGGCGGCGACGAGGACGTGGAGCTGCAAAAGAGCAACATCCTCATGCTGGGCCCCACCGGCAGCGGCAAGACTCTGTTCGCCCAGACGCTGGCCCGTATTCTGAAGGTGCCTTTCGCCATTGCCGACGCCACCACGCTGACCGAGGCCGGCTATGTGGGCGACGACGTGGAGAATATTCTTCTGCGTCTGCTGCAGGCCGCCGACTTTGACGTGGAGCGGGCTGAGCACGGCATCATTTACGTGGATGAGATCGACAAGATTGCCCGCAAGAGCGAGAACACCTCCATTACCCGGGATGTTTCCGGCGAGGGGGTGCAGCAGGCCCTGCTGAAAATTGTCGAGGGCACGGTTGCCAACGTACCGCCCCAGGGCGGACGGAAGCACCCCCATCAGGAGTTCATTCAGGTCAACACCAAGAGCATCCTGTTCATCTGCGGCGGAGCTTTCGACGGTCTGGAGAAGATCATCGAAAAACGCGTCGATCAGAAGAGCATCGGCTTCGACGCGGTGGTGCAGGGCAAAAAGGATAAGGACATCAGCAAAATTCTCCATCAGGTTCAGCCCCACGATCTGCTGAAATTCGGCATCATCCCGGAACTGGTGGGCCGCCTGCCGGTGATTGCGTCTTTGAATGCGCTGAGCCGGGAGGATCTGGTTCACATTCTCACGCAGCCGAAAAATGCGTTGGTGAAGCAATATCAGAAGCTGATGGAATATGATGATGTGGAGCTGGAGTTTGAACAGAGCGCGCTGGACGCCATTGCCGACAAGGCCATTGAGCGTAACATCGGCGCCCGCGGCCTCCGGGCTGTGATGGAGGGGCTGCTGACGCAGGTCATGTACGAAATCCCCTCTGATCCCACCATCGAAAAGGCGGTCGTGACCAAGGACTGCGTGGAAGGGACCGCCCAGCCCATTCTGACCAGCAATCCCAACAAGATCAACTATGCGGTGAAGCTGAATTCCGGCAAGGGAGAAGAAAAAACATCCCACGACGCATCCTCTCCCGCCTCAGCGTCTTAACCACGACAGAAGAAAGGACGCAGACCGCGCCCTTTCTTTTGCTTATCTCACAGGTGCCGCGATCCGGTGCCACGCCTTCCAAGAAAGGACTTACAACATGGAGCTTACCACCTGGAACATTCCCGCGCTGGCCCTCCGGGGCCTGACGGTGTTCCCACATATGAATATGACCTTCGACGTGGAGCGTCCTGCCTCCATTGCCGCGCTGGAACACGCCATGGAATCCGACCAGATGATTTTTCTGGTGACACAGCGGGAGATTGCCATGGTGGCACCGGCGGAGAAGGATCTGTTTTCCACCGGCACGGTGTCCTATATCAGCCAGATTTTACGGATGTCTCCGACCTCCGTCCGCGTCATGGTGGAGGGACGCCATCGGGCCCGGATGAAGCGCCTGTGGCAGTTGGAGCCCTATCTCCAGGCCAATGTGGAACTGATTCCCGAGGAGGACGAGTCCGAGGCGTTCCGTCAGAGCCCTCGCACGGAAGCTCTGCTGCGCCAGACCTACACCCTGTTCGGCGAATATGCCGAGCAGTCCGGCGGCGTGGCGGACGAAATCCTATCCACGGTGATGGATACCCGAAATCCCGGCTACCTGGCCGACTACATCGCCCAGAACATTGCCCTGCGCCACACGGAAAAGCAGGAGATTCTGGAGGAGATCTCTCCGTTTCTGCGTCTGAGAAGGATGAACAGCATCCTGGTGCGGGAGAATGATGTGCTGGGCTTCGAGCATGAGATGGAGAGCAAGATCCGCGAGCAGCTGGCCCGCTCCCAGCGGGAGCAGATTCTCCGGACGCAGATCCGGGTGATGCAGAATGAGCTGGGGGAGAGCGACGACGGCGATGATGAGCTGGAAGAGTACCGCCGGCGTATCAGCGCTCTGAAACTGCCGGAGGAGACGGAGAAGCACCTGCTCAAGGAGGTCAGCAAGATAGCCAAGCAGCCTTTCGGCAGTGCCGAGGCCGCCGTATCCCGCAATTATCTGGATGTCTGCCTGGAGATGCCATGGAAAGTCACCACCAAGGAACGCCTGAATGTGGAGTTGGCGCGGAAGATTCTGAACCGGGATCACTTCGGACTGGAAAAGGTCAAGGAGCGGATTCTGGAAACCATTGCGGTGCGCCAGATGAACCCCACTGGTAAGGGCCAGATTATCTGCCTGGTGGGCCCTCCCGGCGTGGGAAAGACCTCCGTCGCCATCTCCGTGGCCAAGGCCCTGAACCGCAAGCTGGCCCGGCTCTCTCTGGGCGGCGTGCGGGATGAGGCCGACATTCGCGGCCACCGCAAGACTTACATAGGCGCTATGCCCGGCCGCATTATTGAGGCAATCAGCCGCAGCAGGTCCATGAATCCCCTGCTGCTGCTGGACGAAATCGACAAGATGGGCAGCGACTATCGGGGAGACCCTTCCGCAGCACTGCTGGAGGTGTTGGATGCGGAGCAGAACAACGCCTTCCGGGATCACTTTCTGGAGATTCCGGTGGATCTGAGCAAAATTCTGTTCATCACCACAGCCAACACCACCGACACCATTCCCCGACCCCTTCTGGATCGGATGGAGGTCATTCCGCTCTCCAGTTATACCGATGAGGAGAAGCTGCAGATTGCAAAGCAGCATCTGCTGCCCAAGCAGCTGAAGGAACATGGCCTGAAGCGCGGGGTCCTCCGGATCAGCGACGAGGCACTCCGGACGGTCATTCGGGACTATACCCGGGAGTCCGGCGTCCGGGTGCTGGAGCGTCAGATTGCAAAAATCTGCCGTAAGGCCGATATGCTTCTGCTCAAAGGCGATGTAAAGAAGTTTACCATTACAGAGACTGATCTGCATGATTTTCTGGGAACCAATCCCTATCCGCCGGCGCTTCACACGGAGAAAGAGGAGGTCGGCGTGGTCAATGGGCTGGCCTGGACGGAGGTCGGCGGTGAAATTTTGGAGGTTGAGGTCAACGTCATGGACGGCTCCGGCAAGCTGGTCCTGACCGGTAATCTGGGCGACGTGATGAAGGAATCCGTACAGGCGGCTCTGAGCTGCCTGCGGAGCCGCACAGCGCAGCTGGGACTGGACGGCGAGTTCCACAAGAACAAGGATATTCACGTCCATTTCCCGGAGGGGGCGGTGCCCAAGGACGGCCCCTCTGCCGGTATCGCCATTGCCACCGCCATGCTGTCCGCGCTCACTGGGCGGAAAATCCACGCACATTTGGCCATGACGGGCGAGATCACCATCCGGGGCCGGGTGCTGCCGATCGGAGGTCTGAAGGAAAAAACCATGGCCGCCAAGCGCAACGGAATCCGCACGGTGATCATTCCAAAGGACAATGAACGGGATCTGGACGAGATCGACCAGACCGTCCGGGCAGCGCTGCAGTTTTTCCCGGTGTCCACCGTGGATGAGGTGTTCGCCCAGGCCCTGTGCTATCCCGAAAAGGTCGTCAGGATGGACGAACCGGTGGCAGCGTTTGCACCGGAGCTTCGGGAAATTTCCAACGATGCCGCACTGCGGCAATAAGAAGGAGAATCCATGACTCTGAACTTCGGAAAAGCGGAATTCTGCCGCTCTGCGGCCGCGCCGACGGACTTTATGCGGGATGGTCTGCCTCAGTTCGCCTTCGCGGGCCGGTCCAACGTAGGAAAATCCTCCGTGATTAACCGGCTGCTGAACCGGAAGAATCTCGCCTATGTGGGCGCCGCTCCTGGCAAGACGACTCAGATCAACTATTTCAAGATCGACGGACGGGCTTACCTGGTAGACCTGCCCGGCTACGGCTACGCAAAGGTAAGCCGAACGGAAAAGGAGCGCTGGGGCCGTTTGATGGAGAGCTATTTTGAGGCCGGGGGAGAGCTGCTCTCTCTGGGCGTTCTGATTGTGGATGCCCGACACAAGCCCACTGCCGACGATGTCATCATGCACAACTGGTTCCGGGAGACCGGCTGCCCGGAAATTGTGGTGGCCAATAAGCTGGATAAGCTGAAAAAAAGTGAAATCGAGCCGGCGCTGTCCTTAATCCGTGAAACCCTGGAGATGGACAAGGGGGAGCTTCTGATTCCTTTTTCTGCGGAAAAGGGAACCGGAAAAGATCAGTTGGCCGGCGCCCTGACCGGGATTCTGGCCGGGCACGGGGAGTAAATACGAAATCGGAGACGGAAGAAGCGTGCCGCACGCCTCTTCCGTTTTTCCCGGAAAACTTTCGTTTACCCCCTATGCAAACAGGGGAAAATACGGTAGAATACAATACGGAAAACCACAGAAAGAGTGGAGGTTTATGCCAATGGGAAAACCAGTTTATCAGCGTGTGCTGCTGAAAATCAGCGGCGAGGCGCTTGCCGGAGACAAGCACTCCGGTTTGGATTTTGAAGTGATCGGGAAGGTCTGCGACGTCATCAAGCAGTGCCTGGATCTGGGCGTTCAGGTGGGCGTCGTGGTTGGCGGCGGCAATTTCTGGCGCGGCGTCAAGGACGGCGGCGGAAGGATGGAGCGTACCCGGGCAGATCACATGGGCATGCTGGCCACCGTGCTGAACTGCCTGGCCGTGGCGGACGCAATGGAGCAGAAGGGGATTCCCGTCCGTGTCCAGACCGCCATTGAGATGCGAACCATCGCCGAGCCCTATATCCGCTTGAAGGCCATCCGCCATCTGGAAAAGGGCAGGGTTGTCATCTTCGGCTGCGGCACCGGAAATCCGTTCTTCTCTACCGATACGGCTGCCGTTCTCCGTGCCGCAGAAATCGGTGCAGATGTGATCCTGCTTGCAAAGAACGTGGACGGCGTTTACAGTGCCGACCCGGCCAAGGACCCCTCCGCCGTCAAATATGACACAATCAGCTATGACGAGGTATTGTCACAGCATCTGCTGGTCATGGATTCCACGGCCACTTCGCTGTCTATGGACAACCATATTCCGGTACTGCTGTTTGCACTGAAGGATCCTCAGAATATTATCCGTGCCCTGTGCGGCGAAAACGTCGGAACAATTGTGAAGGAGGCTTGAACTTATGTTAAAAGAAGTATACAAGGTTTACGAGGACAAAATGAAGAAGAGCATCGAGTCCATTGAGGCGGACTTTGCGTCCGTCCGCGCCGGCCGTGCCAATGCGGCGGTCTTGGACCGGATCATGGTGGATTACTACGGAACGCCCACCCCCATTCAGCAGATCGCGGCCATTGCCTCGCCCGATCCCCGTACATTGACCATCCAGGCCTGGGATGCCTCTGCTGTAAAGGCCATCAAGAAGGCCATCGAGTCCTCGGATCTGGGCATCAACCCCCAGGACGACGGCAAGGTTCTGCGCCTGGCCTTTCCCCAGCTGACAGAGGAACGCCGCAAGGATCTGGCCAAGCAGATTCACAAGTATGCCGAAAGCGGTAAGGTGGCGGTCCGCAACATTCGCCGCGACGCCATGGAAGTCTTCAAAAAGAAGGAGAAGGCGTCCGAGATTACCGAAGACGAGTTGAAGCAGGCCGAAAAGGATCTGCAGAAGCTGACCGATGACAGCTGCAAAAAACTCGACGAACTCCTGACAAAAAAAGAAAAGGAACTGATGGCAGTCTGATGGCTGACATCTTAAAGGTGGAGACGGCGGGGCAGGTGGACATGGAGCGCTTGCCTCGCCATATCGCTATGATCATGGACGGCAACGGGCGCTGGGCCACCAAGCGCGGCCTGCCTCGCAGCGCCGGCCATAAGGCGGGCGCAGAGACGTTCCGCCGGATCGCCACTTACTGCAAGAACATCGGCGTGCGGTATCTGACGGTCTACGCCTTCTCCACGGAGAACTGGAAGCGCTCCGCCGACGAGGTGGGCGCGATCATGGCGCTGTTGAAGAAATATCTGACGGAGGCAGTGGACACCATGGAGCGGGACAACATCCGGCTCCACTTCTTTGGTGACATGTCCCCCATAGACCCGAAGCTGCAGGCGCTTGCCCGGGAGACGGACGAGATCACAGAGCACCTCCGCGCCGACGCGTTTCAGGCCAACGTTTGCCTGAATTACGGCGGACGGGACGAGATTTTACGGGCTGTGCGGCAGTTTGCCGCCGAATGCGCAGCCGGAGAAAGAAAGCCAGAGGAACTGGACGACGCTCTGTTCTCCGGCTATCTGGATAGCCGGAATATCCCGGACCCCGATCTGATCATCCGTCCCTCCGGGGAGTTTCGCCTGAGCAACTTCCTGCTTTGGCAGTGTGCCTACTCGGAATTCTACTTTACCGATACGCTGTGGCCGGATTTTGACGAACGGGAATTGAACCGTGCCATTGCCGCGTTCCAGCAAAGAGACCGCCGTTTCGGCGGGGTAAAGAAATAATCCTTTACAGCGAGAAGGACGAAAAAGATGAAAAAAAGAGTGTTGGTTGCCGTTGTGGGCATTCCTTTTCTGGCGCTGGTGCTGATCTGGGCCCCGACCTGGGCGTCTGCCGTGCTGGTGGCCGCGATGTGTGCCGTGGGCGCCTATGAACTGATGCACGCGGTGACCGGAGAGCGAAAAGACTGGTTTTTACTGCTGCTGCCCTCTGTCTTGGCGGTGAGTCTGAATCTGTGGATTTACGCGGGGTGGGGGGAGCCGTGGCTCGCTTGGTTCACGTTCCTCGCGTCCCTGTTTCTTTACTCTATTTTGCATTATGGCAGGAAAGATGCGGTGCTCTTTTCGGATATGACCGCAGCACTGTTTGCCGGGGTTGTCTTTCCGCTGATGCTCAGCTGTCTGCTGCGGCTGCGGATGACAGACTACGGCGTGATTCTGGTCTTTGTACCCCTTGCCATTTCCTTTGGCAGCGATACTTTTGCGCTGTTTGCGGGGATGCTGTGCGGAAAACACAAACTGGCACCCCATGTCAGCCCCAAAAAAACGGTGGAGGGAAGCATCGGCGGGCTGCTGGGCGCTGTGTGCGGCCTGCTGCTGGTCAAGTGGATTGCTTACGGGCTTGCCGGACTGGTATTTCTGACCTACTGGCAGGCGCTGCTGTTCGGCGTCCTGGGCAGTGTAATCAGTCAAGTGGGGGATTTGAGCTTTTCTGTGATCAAGCGGGAATTCGGCATCAAGGATTATGGTAAGCTGCTGCCCGGACACGGCGGCATTCTGGACCGGTTTGACAGCGTGGCGTTTGTCACCCCGTTTGTTTGGCTCATTTTCAGAATTCTGTGAGAGAATCGGGAATACGATGACAAAGACGATTTCATTATTGGGCGCTACCGGTTCCATCGGACGGCAGACGCTGGACGTGGCGGAGCAGCTGGGGCTGCGGGTGGCGGCGCTGACCGCGAACCGCAGCGCGGAGCGGCTGGAAGAGCAGGCGAGACGGTTCCGCCCGCGGCTGGCTGTCCTCTATGATGAGGCCGCAGCCCGAGAGCTGAGACTCCGACTTGCGGACACGGACATTCGGGTGGCCTCCGGACTGGAAGGACTGACGGAGGCGGCTACGCTTCCGGAGGCGGACACCGTGGTCACCGCCGTGGTGGGGATGGTGGGCCTGCGGCCGACGCTCTCCGCTATCCGGGCGGGGAAACGGATTGCCCTTGCCAATAAGGAGACTCTGGTGTGCGCCGGAGAACTGGTGATGGCGGAAGCGGAGCGGCATCATGCGGACATCGTGCCCGTGGATTCCGAACACTCCGCGATTTTTCAGTGCCTGCAGGGCTGCGCCGACCGCCGCGAGGTGAAACGGCTGCTGCTCACTTGCTCCGGCGGACCGTTTTACGGCAAATCCTTTGCGGAACTCTCCGACGTGACGAAGGCGGACGCGCTGCAGCATCCCAACTGGAAGATGGGCCCCAAGATCACCGTGGACTGTGCCACGCTGATGAACAAGGGGCTCGAGATCATCGAGGCCATGCGGCTGTACCGGCTGCCGCCGGAACAGGTGTGCGCGGTCATCCACCGGCAGAGCATTGTTCACTCCTTGGTGGAGTTTCGGGACGGTGCGGTGCTGGCGCAGTTGGGGACGCCGGACATGCGCCTGCCAATCCGCTACGCCTTCACCTGGCCAAACCGGGCGGAGAGCCCGGCGGAGCCTCTGGATTTGATCCAATGTCCGCCGCTGACCTTTGCCGCTCCGGATACGGACGCGTTTCCCTGCCTGCGACTGGCCGTGGAAGCGGCGCGCGAGGGAGGTACCGCCTGCGCGGTGCTCAACGGTGCCAACGAGGCGGCCGTAAGCCTGTTTCTGCGGGAGAAGATCGGGTTCAACGACATTCCGTGGCTGGTGGCCCAGGCCCGGGAGCGGGTGGCGGTTTGCCGGTCCCCGGCGCTGGAGGATATTCTGGAGGCCGACCGACAGGCCCGGGCGTGTGTGATGGAGAAGCATGAAGGAGTTTTGATTTCATGACCATTGTTTATATTCTGGCGGCTATTCTGATTTTCGGCGTTCTGATCGCGGTCCACGAGCTGGGTCACTTTCTGGCCGCCAAGTCCTGCGGGGTGCGGGTGAATGAGTTCTCCATCGGCATGGGTCCCTGCATCTATCAGAAGCAGAAGGGGGAGACCATGTACTCCCTGCGGGCGCTGCCCATCGGCGGCTTCTGCGCCATGGAGGGCGAGGACGAGGATTCCGACGACAGCCGGGCGCTGACGAAGCAGGGATTTTGGAAGCAGCTGTGGATTTTTGCTGCGGGTGCGCTGATGAATCTGGTGATCGGTTTTTTGATCGTTCTGTTTCTCTATTCCGGGGTCAGCGGATTTTACACCACAAAAATTCAGGGCTTCGCACCGGAATTTGAGGCACAGAGCGATAGCAATCTGCAAGCGGGGGACCAACTCTATTCCATCGACGGAAAACGGGTACTGCTGTACAGCGACCTGAATCTGCTGTTCAGTCTGGGTAATGGCAAGAACTTCGACCTGGTGGTGATCCGGGACGGAGCAAAGGTGTCGCTGAGCGACTATCCGCTGACGCTGAAGACCTGCACTGCGGCCGACGGAAAGACCACATACGAGGGCTACGGTCTCTATTTCGGGGACGTGGTAAAAGCCACACCGCTGGTAAAACTCCAGTACGCGGGACTGAACACGGTGGATTTTGCCCGCATCGTCTGGCTGAGTCTGGAGATGCTGGTGTCCGGCCAGGCGTCTTTGAATGATGTCAGCGGGCCGGTGGGGATTGTGTCGACCATCACGGAGGTAGGAAACTCCTCCGCGTCCCTGAAGGACGCTCTGGAGAACATCCTCTATCTGGGGGCTTTGATCGCAGTGAACCTGTGCGTCATGAACCTGCTGCCCATTCCGGCGCTGGACGGGGGCAAGATCTTCTTCCTGCTGATCGACACCCTCACCATGGCCCTGTTTCGCAGGAAGGTTCCCAGCAAATATGAGGCAGCCGTCAACATGGCCGGATTTGTGCTGCTGATGGGCTTCATGCTGGTTGTGACGTTCCACGATATTTGGAAACTGATCCGCTAGGAGGCAGGCAATGACAAAACAGCTTTTCGTGGGCTCCGTGGCCGTGGGCGGCGGCGCTACGGTTTCCATCCAATCCATGTGCAATACGAAAACCGACGACGTGGCGGCCACCGTGGCCCAGATCCGCGCACTGGAGGAAGCCGGGTGCGAGATCATCCGGGTTGCGATTCCAGATCAGGCCGCGGCGGAGGCGGTGGACAGAATCAAAGAGCAGATTTCCATTCCGCTGATCGCCGACATTCACTTCAACTTCAAATACGCACTGGAGTGCGCGGAACGGGGAATTGACGCCATCCGCATCAATCCGGGCAATATCGGCGCGGAGGAGAACGTCCGGGCTGTAGCCGATGCCTGCCGGAAACGGAGCATCCCCATCCGCATCGGCGTCAACGGAGGATCTCTGGAAAAAGAGTTGCGGGCAAAATACGGCGGTGTCACGGCGGAGGCTCTGGTGGAGAGCGCCATGGGCCACGTCCGGCTGCTGAACCGGTTTGATTTTGACGATATCTGCATCAGCGTCAAATGCTCCGACGTTCCTCTGACCATGGCGGCCTACCGGCTGCTCAGTGAACGAACGGACTATCCGCTGCATCTGGGAGTCACAGAGGCCGGAACACCCGCCATGGGCATTATCAAATCCGCTATGGGCATCGGTGGACTCCTGTGTTTGGGGATTGGCGACACTATCAGGGTGACGCTGACAGCCGATCCGGTGGAGGAGATTTATGCGGCAAAGAAGATTCTGAGAGCCGCCGGGCTGCGAAAGTCCGGCGTGAATCTCATCGCTTGCCCCACCTGCGGCCGCACCCGGATTGACCTGATTCCCATTGCGGAGGAAGTGGAGCGCCGTCTGGCGAACTGCGACAAGGACATCACGGTGGCCGTGATGGGATGTGCTGTCAACGGCCCCGGCGAGGCATCTGCTGCCGACATCGGCATAGCCGGGGGCAACGGCGAGGGCCTGATTTTCCGCAAAGGGGAAATCCTTTACAAGGTGCCGCAAGAAGAGCTTGTGGACGCTTTAATGAAGGAAATCGCTCAACTATAACCACAGCGATACAGAGGGAGAGACATGGCACAGAAGATACCATTTTTTGATATGTTTGCGGACCTGCTGCCGCCTCCGGAGCTGAAAATCCGGCTATGCGGCGCATCACTGACCGGCGCGACGCTGGACCAGAAGCTGCAGTCCATTGAGCTGCGGCTTCTGACGAGGGCACCTTTGCCGCCGGGGGACGTGGAGGACCTGCAGAGGATGATCGGCGCCGTCTACGGGTTTTCCGCCGTGAAAATCGAGGCGGCCAGTCAGGCTCCAGCGCCCATGACGGAATCTCCCGTCCAAGGGAACAGCGGGCAGAAACAGCAGAACAAGGTGTCCGACATTCTGCTCGGTAAGAAGATCACCGGGCGGCCCGGCCCGATGAAGGATTTGAATGTGAAGATGGGCACCGTCACCGTGGCCGGTAAGGTCTTTTTTGCCGACTGCCACGAAACCCGGCGTCCGGGGATGTGGCGCATGGCTTTTGACATGACGGATTACTCCAACTCCGTATCGGTGCAGAAGAACCTGACCGCCAAGGAGGCGGAGACGCTGGGCGCCGCCATTCAGCCCGGGATGTGGCTTTGTGTGCAGGGGAAGATGGAGCCCACCTGGGACGGCAAGGACATTCAGCTGAACCCCTACCACATCAATGTGATTGAGCACCCGGAGCGGGAGGATACCGCTCCGGTGAAACGGGTGGAGCTGCATCTGCATACCAAGATGTCCAACATGGACGCTCTGACCGACACCAAAGAGGTGGTCAAGGAGGCTATCCGCTGGGGACATCCTGCCATTGCGATCACCGACCATGGGGTGGCCCAGTCCTTTCCGGACGCGGATCATGCCTGCGGCGGAAAGATCAAGATTCTCTACGGGATGGAGGGCTACTTCATCAACAATCTGGACGACCGGGTGTCCGTCCACGGTACGCAGGACTGCTCGCTGGACGACGAGATCGTCTGCTTTGACATCGAGACCACTGGGCTGAAGGTCAGCCGGGAGGCAATTACGGAGATCGGCGCCGTGGTGCTCAGCCACGGAGAGGTCAAGGATCGGTTTCAGACCTTCGTCAATCCAAACCGCCGCCTGACGCCGGAGATCATCGGCCTGACAGGCATCACCGACGAAATGCTCAAGGACGCGCCGCAGCTGAAGGAGGCTCTGACGGCATTTTTGAAATTCGTGGACGGGCGGCCGCTGTCAGCGCACAACGCGGAGTTCGACATCGGATTTATCCGGGCGGGCTGCCGGAAGGTGGGGCTGGAGTTCCACCCGACCTATGTGGATTCTTTGATTCTGGCCCAGAACCTGCTGCCGCAGCTGGGCAAATATAAGCTGGATCTTGTGGCGGACGCTCTGGATTTGCCCGCCTTCAACCACCATCGGGCCTCAGACGACGCGGCCACGGTGGGATACATGCTGATCCCCTTCTGGAAGATGCTTCGGGAGCGGGGGATCACCACCCTCCAGGGTGTGAATCCCGAGATGGAAAAGCTGCGGCCCCAGGGCAGCAAGTCCAACCGGTTCCCCAAACACATTATCCTGCTGGCCCGGAACAAGGTGGGACTGAAAAATCTCTATCAGCTGATCAGCGCCTCCAATCTGGAGCATTTCAAGCGGGTACCGATCATTCCCAAGAGCCTTTTGAACCAGCACAGGGAGGGGCTGATCATCGGTTCCGCCTGCGAGGCGGGGGAGCTGTTCCGCGCGGTGGCGGATCACAAGGACTGGGACGAACTGCAGCGCATCGCGTCCTACTATGACTATCTGGAGATTCAGCCCCTGTGCAACAACCAGTTCATGCTCCGCAACGGCGACGTGCAGTCGGAGGAGGAGCTGCGGGATTTCAACCGCACCATCGTCAAGCTGGGGGAGGAGATGGGCAAGCCTGTCTGCGCCACCGGCGACGTCCATTTCCGGGAGCCGGAGGACGAGGTTTACCGGCATATTCTGCTGGCATCCAAGAAGTTTCCCGACGCCAACGAGCCGCTGCCCATCTACTTCAAGACAACGGATGAGATGCTGGAGGAGTTTTCCTATCTGGGGAAGGAAAAGGCCGAGGAGGTGGTGGTCACCAACACCCGTGCCATCGCTGACCGGTGCGAGACCATCGAGCTGCTGCCCAAGGATCTGTTTCCGCCCCGGCTGGAGAACTCCCGGGAGGATCTGTACAATTTGGTCTGGAACCGGGCACACGAGCTATACGGGGAAAACCCGCCTGAGATTGTGGTGGACCGGATCAATGTGGAGCTGGACAGCATTTTGGGACGGGGCTACGACGTGATTTACATGAGCGCCCAGAAGCTGGTGCAGCGCTCGCTGGAAAACGGATATCTGGTGGGCTCCCGTGGTTCCGTCGGTTCCTCGCTGGTGGCCTATATGTCCGGCATCACCGAGGTGAACTCGCTGCCGCCCCACTACCGCTGCCCGGTGTGCAAACACACGGAGTTTATCACCAACGGTTCCTACGGATGCGGTGCGGATATGCCCGACAAAACCTGCCCGGAGTGCGACACCCCCTATAAGAAGGAGGGGTTCGACATTCCGTTCGAAACCTTTCTGGGTTTCGGCGGCGACAAGGTACCCGATATCGACCTGAATTTCTCCGGCGAATATCAGGCCAAGGCCCACCGCCACGCCATCGAGATGTTCGGAAAAACCCAGGTGTTCCGGGCCGGAACCATCGGAACATTGGCGGAAAAGACCGCCTACGGCTTCGTGCGCAAATATCTGGAGGAGAACGGCATGATGGCCGGACGGGCGGAGGAGAACCGCCTGACGCTGGGCTGCGTGGGGACACGCCGCACCACCGGCCAGCACCCCGGCGGACTGGTGGTCGTACCCGACGACAAGGATATGGAGGATTTCTGCCCGGTGCAGCATCCGGCCGACGACTCGGAAAGCGACACCATTACCACCCATTTTGAATACCACTGCATGGAGGCGAACCTGCTGAAGCTGGACATGCTGGGACACGATGATCCCACCATGATCCGCATGATGGAGGATCTGACCGGCGTCAACGCCCGGGAGGATATTCCGCTGGACGACAAGGACACCATGAGCATCTTCACCTCCTCCAAGGTGCTGGGCTTTGAAAACGACGATGTGATCGGCCCCACCGGTGCCGTGGCCATTCCGGAGTTTAATACCCGCTTTACCCGTCAGATGCTGATGGACACGAAACCCGAGGATTTCAACACCCTTGTACGTCTGTCCGGCTTTTCCCACGGCACCGATGTGTGGCTGGGCAACGCCCGGGATCTGATTCTGAACGGCACCGCCAGCGTTCTGGAGACGGTGGGCTGCCGTGACGACATCATGCTGTACCTGATCTCCGTGGGCGTGAATGCCAAAACGGCATTCAAGATCATGGAGGCGGTCCGAAAAGGCAAGGTCAAGAAGGGCGGCTTTCAGGACGGCTGGGTGGAGACCATGCACGAGCACGACGTGCCGGACTGGTACATAGAGTCCCTGGGCAAGATCGGATATCTGTTTCCCAAGGCTCACGCGGTGGCCTATGTGACCATGGCGTTTCGGATTGCCTGGTTTAAGGTCCACCGCCCGCTGGCATTCTATGCCACCTATTTCAGTATCCGGGCAAAGGCGTTTGACGCCGAGATCTGCTGCGCGGGGATGAATGATGTCAAACGGAAAATTCACGAGATTGAAAATAACAAGGATGCTTCGGCGGTGGAGCAGGATCTGATGACCACGCTGGAGGTCTGCTACGAATTTTACCGCCGGGGTTTCCACTTCGAACCGATCAGTATCTACGAATCCGACGCCACCAAATTCCGGGTGGTGGAGGGCGGGCTGCTGCCGCCGTTTACCTCCGTCCACGGACTGGGGGAGGCCGCGGCCATCGACACGGTGGAAAAACGCAAGGGGAAACAGTTCATCTCCATCGAGGAGTTTTCCATGTGCTGCAGCAAACTGTCCAAGACTCATATCGAGCAGCTGCGAAAGCTGGGCGCGTTTGCCGGGATGGCGAACACCAGCCAGATGACCCTGTTTTGACAAAAAAGAACCCCGGCGCGGCTGCGCCGGGGTTCTTTTCAGCCTGTCAAAAAAGGTCGCTAAAATGCGGCTTTTTTGTTACAATAAGGAGACGGAAGGCGGTGCGAAAAGTGGAAGCGTGGAATAAAGATAACCGACGTGAAGTAGTCATGGTGGACATCGACGCGCTGGTACCAAAGGATCATCTGCTGCGAAAGATAGAACGCGTAATGGACTATGACTGGCTATATGCGAGGCTAAGCCCGTATTATTGCCATGACAACGGGCGGGATGGAACAGACCCGGTTGTACTGGTGAAGATGGTTCTTATCCAGCATCTGTTTGGAATTCCATCGCTCAGTCAGACATACCAAAGAGTAAACGACACCCTATCGTATCGCTGGTTTTTGGGCTACGGTCTGCTGGATAAAATACCGCATTTTGCAACAATAAGCTATGCTTTCTGCAAGCGCTTCCCCCCAGAACTGGCGGAGGAGATATTTGATCACATCTTGAACAAGGCTCTGAACTACAAGATGGTAGACCCCAGCGTAATTTTCGTAGACGGAACGCACATCAAAGCCTCAGCGAATCAGAAGAAGTTTCAGAAGGAAATGGTAGCGAAAACAGCAAAGATATATGCCCAACAGCTTCACAAAGAAGTGAATGCAGAGCGTGAGAAGCTTGGCAAATCGCCGATTGAGGATGATGATGATGACGACGATAACGATAACGATGACGACAATCCTCCGCGGGAGGAAAAGACTGTATCCACAACGGACAAAGATTGCGGAATGTTTATAAAAGGCGAGCATGAGAGGCAATTTGCCTATGAAGCGCACACAGCATGTGAACGCCACGGATTTGTGCTTGATGTGGAGGTAACGGCAGGAAACGTCCATGACGCAGTGGCATGGGATGCGCTGTATGACCGTGTAACAGGCAAATATGATGTAGAGTTTGTGGCAATGGACGCAAGATACAAGACACCGTGGATAGCGAAGAAAGTTCTTGACGACGGAAGGATTCCGGTGCTGCCGTATACCCGGTATAAGGGCAATCCGAATTGGTATAAACCGTGGGACTACGAATACGACGCAAAAAGCGACTGCTATATCTGCCAGCATGGCGGGGTGCTGAGACACACAACGACCGACAGAAACGGTGAACGTACTTACCGAAGCGACACAAAATTCTGCCGGGGCTGTCCCATTAAGGCACAGTGCGGAGCCAATGAAAAAGGTCAGAAAACTCTGACGCGGCATATCTGGCAAGAGCAACTGGATTTTGTGGAGCAGATACGAAAGACGGAGCGTGGCAAGGAAATCTATGCCATGAGGAAAGAAACGATAGAGCGTGTGTTTGGGGACGCCTAGGAAAAGCACGCAATGCGTTATACACAGCATAGAGGCCTGGCTCGTGTGACACAATGGGTGAGGCTAAAATTTGCTGTCATGAATCTGAAAAAATTAGCAACATGGGCTTGGAATAGCCCTTGTTTTTCTCAGTTTTGGCTCGTATTCACTCGCTATACACGGAGAACCGCAGTTTTCGTATATTGAAAACTGCGGTTCTTTAGACTTCTTATTTCTCCAGCTTGGAGTTGCACTTGCTCAGGAATTTTTCATTGTTGATGATGACCCGGGTGTGAGTTCCCTCGCCAATGGGGCCCTTTTCATCCCAGGCGCGAACCTTGAACAGTACCGTCCGCTCGTTGACATCGTAGATCTCCGCTTCAGCGGTGACTTTGATGCCGACAGGGGAGGGCGCGTTGTGCCGCACGTCTAAATAGGTGCCCACAGAGCCCTGGCCTTCTTCCAAAAACGGCTGGAGTGCGCTGAGCGCGGCATTTTCCATCATGGCCAGCATAAACGGAGTGCCGAAAACCGGCAGTGTGCCGGAGCCGGCGGCCTGGGCGGTCAGTGTTTCATCCACGACCTGCTCGACCTGGCATCTTGTTCCAATGAGAATCATTTAAACGCTTCCTTTCCGTCTCAAACCTTCAGACGCAGCCACTCGGAGTCGTAAAACTCCAGAATATCCTGCGGAAGATTCAAAAACGATTCGCATTTATTCAGCACGCTGTCTGAGGGATAGGCCACCGTGTCGCCGCTGACGGCGGGGTCCAATGCATTGAACACGGACATCAGCGGGGTGGAATAGCCGATGGCCTCACAGTTGGCCAGCCCCACGTCCTTGGTGCACATGAAGTTGATAAATTTCTCGGCATTTTCCTTGTTTTTGGCGCCCTTGGGAACGCACATGGCATCCACAAAGTAGTTGGAGCCCTCGGAGGGCACCACAAACGCCAGATCAGGATTTTCCTGCTTCATGGTCAGATAATCTCCGGCGTAATACACGCCCATGGCGGCCTCGCCGCCCTCCAGCTTGTCGAAGATCTCATCCATGACGTAGGCCTGGACGATGCCGTCCGCCTTCTGCTGAATCAGCAGATTGGTGGCCTGCGTGATCTGACTTTTGTCCGTGGTGTTGTAAGAGTAACCCAGATATTTCAGCGCCACGCCGATGGCATCCCGGGGATTGTTGATCATCAGCACCTGCCCGGCGTACTTCTTGTCGAACAGTGCTGACCAGCTGGTGATTTCGTCATGAACCATAGTGGTATTGTAAATGATGCCGACGGTGCCCCACATGTAGGGGACGGAGTATTCGTTGCTGGGATCATAGGCGGGTTTGAGAAATTTCGGATCAATGTCGGAGGCGTTGGGGACGCTGCTGAAATCCAGCTTCTCCAGCATATCCTCCGAGATCAGGCGGGAGATCATATAGTCGGATGGGACGATCACGTCGTAGTCGGAACCGCCCCCGGACAGAGTGGAGTACAGCGTTTCATTGTCGGAGCAGGTCTTGTAGTTGACCTTGATACCGTATTCCTCTTCAAATTTCGGGAGGACATCCTCGTCGATATACTCGCCCCAGTTCAGGACATTGATCTCGCCGTTGGGATATTTCGCGGATGAACTGCCGCAGCCCGCCAGGGGGATGCACAGCATCAGAACGGCCAAAAACAGGGAAAACAATTTCTTCATTTTTCGTCTCCTCTCAGAATTTTCTGATCATTATGAATTTGCGGTCAGTGCCGCCTTCTTGTGTTTGAGTGCCCGGTCCTGACGGGCCTGACGGACATTCACCAATACCAGAAGCAACAGCACTGACGCAAAGAGCAGCGTGGAGATGGCATTGATCTCCGGACTGATTTTGCGGCGTGCCATGGCATAGACCTCCATCGCCAGGGTGGAGACCTGCGAGCCTGCCGTAAAATAGGAGATGACGAAGTCGTCGATGGACATGGTAAACGCGATCAGAAGTCCGTTGATGATCCCCGGCATCAGATCCGGCAGGATAACCTTGCGGAACGCCACAAAACCCGTGGCGCCCAGATCCTGGGCTGCCTCGTAAATATTGGGGTCCAGCTGCCGCAGCTTCGGCAGGACAGACAGGATCACATAGGGAATATCAAAGGTGACGTGGGCGATCAGCAGCGTCCAGAAGCCCAGCGCCCACTGAATACCCAGTGCACTGCCCAGCGTGTTGTTGAACACGTTGATGGCCAAGACAAACAGCAGCGACAGAGACACGCCGGTAACAATATCTGCGTTGGTCAAAGGAATGTTGTTGATCGACATGACGACGGAGCGGTGCTTGCGCCGGAGGGCGGCGATGCCGATGGCGGCTGCGGTGCCGGCAATGCAGGCAATCACGGACGCCGCGGCGGAGACCAACAGGGTCGTCCGAAGCGCGTCGATGATGGAGGCGTCGGAGAACAGCTTCCCATACCACTGAAGGGAAAAGCCGGCCCAGACGCTGCGGCTTTTCGTCGCATTGAAGGAAAAGACGATCAGCACGAAAATCGGGGCGTACAGAAACAGAAATACCAGCGCCAGAAACAGGCGGTTGCCGAGTCCGTTCTTTTTCAAAATGCCACCGCTCCTTCCTCACCTTCGCCGAAGCGGTTCATCACGGCCATGCAGATCAAGACAATGACCATCATGACCAGCGAGATGGCCGAGCCGAGGTACGGGTTGTAGGCTCCGCCCAGAAACTGGGTTTCAATCAGATCGCCCAGCAGCGTCACCATGCCGCCGCCCAACAGGCGGGAGATGGCAAAGGTGGACACGGAGGGGACAAACACCATGGTGATGCCGGACAGTACGCCGGGCAAAGACAGGGGAAAGATGACCTTGCGGAACACGTTTCGGGAGTTGGCGCCCAGATCCTGCGCCGCCTCAATGATCCGGTAGTCGATCTTCTCGATGACGGTGTAAATAGGCAGAATCATGAAGGGCAGGTAATTGTAAACCATGCCCAGCACAATGGCGCCCTGGGTGTTAATCATGTGAAAATACTCGATATTCGTGCCGAACAGGCCGTTGATGAGGGCAAAGAGGCCGATTTTCTGAAACACGGTGTTCAACAGGCCGGTATTCTCCAGAATCGACATCCAGGAGTAGGTACGCAGCAGGAAGTTCATCCACATGGGCAGCATGACCAGCATCATGGCGATCCGGCGGAAGCCCGGGCCCTCCCGGCTCATCGTATAGGCGACGGGATACCCGATCAGCATGCAGATGGCCGTGGCCACCAGCGCCAGCAGAAACGACCGGGTGAACACCGGCAGATACTCCGCCATTTTGGAGAAATTCTCCAGAGAAAAGCCGCCGTTTCGGGAGGTGAAGGCGTATATCACCACCAGAATCAGGGGGATGATGACAAACACGGCCATCCAGATTTCGTAGGGGAGGGCGAGCTTCTTATTCTTCATCGGCCTCGTCCTCGTCCGGAGCAGAGTCCTCGTCATCCAGAGCGTCCGCGTCAGACAGCTCGTCATACTCGTCACTGTAAGAGCTGTAATCACCGAATTTGCCGGAATACTCGCTCTTCTTCATGATATGGAATCCGTCGGGATCGATTTTCACCCCGATGCGGGCACCGACGGGGGAGTGGTCCGTAGTTTGAATCAGCCACTTGAAGCCGCGGAAATCCACGATGATATCGTACTGCATGCCCTTGAAGGTCACATTGGTGACAGTGCCCGCCAGCTGGCCCTGCTCCACGGGGACGATGTCGATATCCTCGGGGCGGATGACCACGTCCACAGGCTCGTTGGGCGAGAAGCCCTTGTCCACACAGGAAAACTTCTTGCCGTACATCTGGACGGTGCTGTCTTCCACCATGATGCCGTCGATGATGTTGGACTCGCCGATGAAATCCGCTACAAAGGCGTTTTTCGGCTCATTATAGATGTCCTCCGGGGGGCCGATCTGCTGAATGGAGCCCTTGTCCATGACCACAATGGTGTCCGACATGGTCAGGGCCTCTTCCTGATCGTGGGTAACATATACAAATGTGATGCCCACCTGCTGCTGGATCTTCTTCAGCTCGATCTGCATATCCTTGCGNAGCTTNAGATCCAGCGCNCCCAGCGGTTCGTCCAGCAGAAGAACCTTGGGCTGGTTCACCAGGGCCCGTGCGATGGCCACCCGCTGCTGTTGGCCGCCGGAAAGTGCGTCCGGCTTACGGTGTTCAAAGCCCTTCAGGCTGACCACCTCCAACATCTCGTTGACCCGGTCGGTGATCTCATCCTCCCGCATTTTGACCATCCTCTTGCCGGACGGGTCCGCGATGTCCGGGACCTTCTTCATCCGCAGGCCGAAGGCGATATTCTCAAACACGTTCAGATGTGGGAACAGCGCGTACTTCTGAAATACCGTATTGATCTGCCGCTGGTAGGGCGGAACATCATTAATCCTCACACCGTCAAAGAAGACGTCTCCCGACGAAGGTGTCGTGAAGCCGCCTATAATCCGCAGTGTCGTGGTTTTGCCACAGCCGCTGGGTCCAAGCAGTGTGAGGAATTCTTTATCATTGATGTAAAGATTTAAATTCTTGAGAACAATCTCGTCGTCAAACGCCATGGAGCAGTTGCTCAGGCGAATCAACTCTTTGGACATTTATCCTCCCCCATTTCTATGAATTTGATCATCTGAGGCCTCTTTTCTCTGTTGAGGGGGAACCTTTCTCGTCGAAATTCAGCAATTATTGATGATACTGGAAATACCCTGAAAAGTCAAGCACAATACCCGATTCTCAGGGGGAAAAATATTTGTCCCGGAAGGGGATTTCCGACACCTCGAACGTGCGGTCGTTCAGGTAGCTCAGCATCCCTGCGTCGGTGGAAAAAGCGAAGGTCAGCTTGTAGGAGTACAGCGATTGCTTCGTCTCATGATATTTCCGGTTGACCGCCCCGTTTCCGTACTTGCCGTCGCCCAGCAGGGGATGACCGATTTGCGCCATGGAGACGCGGATCTGATGGGTGCGTCCGGTGAGCAGCTCGCACTCCACCAAAGAAAGATCCCCCCGGCTTTCCAGCGCTCGGTACAGCGTCACCGCACTCTTGCCGCCGGGCACGGGTCTGCGGTGGAAGGAGACCAGCTTTTTCGCCTCATCCTTGAGGAGAAACCCCTCGATCCGGCCCTCTGCCGGGTTGGGGCGGCCCACGGCGATGCAGAGATAGGACTTACGGATCTCGTGGCCGCGGATTTTATCGTTGAGAATTCGCAGTGTCTCGGCGTTTTTAGCCGCGATCACAATGCCGCCGGTGTTGCGGTCAATCCGGTTGCACAGCGCGGGAGCAAAGGCGTTTTCCCACTTGGGGTTCCACGCCTGTTTCTGATAGAGATACGCCTGAATGTGGTTGATGAGGGTATTCACCTTCTCCGTTTCGTCCGCGTGGACCACCAGGCCGGGACGCTTGTTCACCAGAAGCAGGTTTTCATCCTCATACACAATGTCCAGCACCGGCCGAAACAGGGTGAGAAAGATGTTTTCCTCAGAGGGCTTGTCAAAAAACTCATCGTTGATATATAATTGTAACACATCGCCCTCATTCAGGCGCGTATCGCGGACAGAACCCTTGCCGTTGAGTTTAATGCGCTTGAGGCGGATGTATTTTTGCAGCAGCGCAGACGGCAGCAGCGGCAGGTTCTTCGATACAAACCGATCCAGCCGCTGCCCGGCATCATTTTTTCCAATTGTGTATTCCCGCATACAAATCCTCCACTGTGATCATATTGTAACCAATATACCCGTTCAAATATCGCTTTACAACTCTTTTTTACGGCACAATACTTTTCCCGGACGATGCTCCGGAGAGAACAGGAGAACATTATGGACAAGAAACAGAAAGACCGGAGAGGCAAAGTCAACTATATCTGGGTCGGTTGCGGAGCTTATCTGATTTACTTGGGATACCGGGTTTTCAGCATGTTCTGGAAAGGAACGGCCGGCGCTCCGATGTTTACGGTGCCGGCGGCAGCCGTCTTTATCGCCATCGGCGCGGTGCTGCTGGGCAGGGAGTGGCGCGCCTATAAGTATGGAAAGGAACATATCGACGATCCGGACACCTGGTCCGACGAAGCGGCTGAGAACCGCCCCGCCGACGGGGTGAACCCGACCGAGGCACCGACCGCACTCCCGGACCGCGAGGATGAAATCACCTCGGGCGACGGGGAAGACAGGGGAGAAGACGAATGAACACCGACGAGCTTTGCGCAGCCGTCACGGAGGCGCGGACGTATCTGGACCGGTTTACCCGGCATAGTTTCGTCATGGCGTTTCGGGAGTACACCGAGCGGTTCGGCCCGCTGTATATGCGGGCCGTCCGGGAGAGCGACGGCAGCGAGACGGCGCTTCGCGCCATGGCCGATGCACTGTTGGATGAGCTGGAGCGCGGCTGGAAGCGGCAGCGCCCATGGAACCGCGGTGCCGTGCGGGTTAATGAAAAGCAGATGATGGTGGACTATCTGTCACCCATGCTGCAGGGGCTGGAGGAACCGCTGTGCGGCGATCTGGCCCGGCTTCTGTGCGCCGCCTGGGCGGAGCGCTGGCCCAAGGACTTGTATCGGATTGCATCCTTCTCCGAAATTCGGGATGGGTTCCGGAATTCCATTCTGGGAATTGATTTCAGCAGCAAGCATCTTGATTCCGACCGGGACCGGTAAAATGTGCCACAAAATTGTAAGTATTTGAAAAAAACCATTTGACATCGAGTAGTCCATCGATTATAATACTACTCGTGCTATTGCGAGGTGTACTATGCGACTCAGCGTAAAACCAATTCTCTACACACCCGGAAAAAGCCTGCCGTTCACCTTTTCGCTTGATCTGAGCGATCTGGCGTTTGGAGGCCGGTATCCGGCAAGTCGGCCAGTGTCTGTGACCGGACGGGTAACCAACACCGCCGGAATGCTGGAGCTGACGCTGACGGCGCGGACAACCCTGGACGCCGTGTGCGACCGCTGTGCGAAGGAGTTCTCTCAGGAGAAGGAAATCTCGTTCCGATGTCTGTTGGCGGAAGAGATCCAGAATGAAGAGGACGACGAGATCGTGCTGTTGGAAAACGGCGAAGTGGATGTGGGAGAGCTGGCCCGCACCGCGTTTGTCCTCGAAATGGACACCAAAACATTGTGTTCGGAAGACTGCAAAGGTCTGTGTCCCCGGTGCGGAGCCAATCTGAACCTTGGCCCCTGCTCCTGTCAAAAGGAGATTGACCCGCGGCTCGCAGGTCTGGCAAAGCTTTTGGAGAACAAAGAGAACCAGGAATGAAACGAAGACGGCGGATGGAGTACCTCTGTCTTTTAAAGATCAAGGAGGTGTCATAATGGCAGTACCAAAGGGAAAAGTATCCAAATCAAGACGGGATAAGAGACGCAGCTCCGTGTGGAAGCTGGAGTCCCCCAACCTCGTCGCATGCCCCAAATGCGGTGCGCTGCACCTGCCTCACAGAATGTGCCCGGAGTGCGGCAACTACAAAGGCCGTGAGGTCAAGGTTGTCAAGTCCGTCGTCGCAAAATAAGCATTTGCATGCAGCTTACAGGAGGGAAGACAGGTTCTTCCCTCCTTGCTTTTTGTATTGCGAATTTTAGAAGCACTGTCTATAATGAGAAAGACAGGGAAAAATGTACAGGAAGGGAAGTGAGAGCCAATGAAACCCATCGTTGCCATCGTGGGACGTCCCAATGTGGGTAAGTCCATGCTATTTAACAAGCTGATTGGCCGGCGTCTCTCCATCGTGGAGGATACGCCCGGCGTAACCCGAGACCGGATCTACGGCGAGACGGACTGGAGCGGGCGGATGTTCACGCTCATTGACACCGGCGGCATCGAGCCCCGGTCCGACGATCAGATTCTCAGCTTTATGCGGGAGCAGGCTCAAATTGCCATCGACAATGCCACGGTCATTGTGTTTCTGACCGATATCAAGACAGGCCTGACCGCCTCCGATCATGAGGTGGCCAATATGCTGCTGCGCTGCGGCAAGCCCATTGTGCTGGCCGTCAATAAAATGGACTCCACCGGAGTTCCGGACCCGGATTATTATGAGTTTTACAATCTGGGCCTCGGGGACCCCATCCCCGTCTCCGCCGTCCACGGACACGGAACAGGCGACCTGCTGGACGCCTGTATCCGGTATTTCCCCCCCGAGGACGAAGAGGAGGAGGACGACGACGCCATCAAGGTGGCTCTCATCGGCAAACCCAACGTGGGCAAATCCTCATTAATTAACAAAATTCTGGGGGAGAACCGGACAATCGTCAGCGACGTGGCCGGAACTACCCGGGATGCCATCGACTCCCGCTTTGAAAACGATAAGGGAACCTTCGTGTTCATCGACACCGCCGGTATGCGCCGCAGATCCAAGGTGGAGGAGAACATCGAAAAGTACAGCGTGCTGCGGGCCACCATGGCCATTGAGCGGTCGGATGTGTGTCTGATTCTCATCGACGCCCAGGAGGGCGTCACCGATCAGGACACTAAAGTGGCCGGCTTGGCTCACGAAGCCGGCAAGGCGTCCATCATCGTGGTGAACAAGTGGGATCTGGTGGAGAAGGACGACAAGACCATGGATCACATGCGGGCTGACATCCGTCGGGATCTGGGCTTCATGACTTACGCCCCGATCCTGTTCATCTCCGCGGTGACGGGCCAGCGTGTGGACCGGCTGTTTGAGCTGATCGACTACGTCAGCAATCAGGCATCCACCCGCATCACCACCGGTATGCTGAACAATGTGCTCACGGACGCTCAAACCCGTGTGCAGCCTCCAACCGACAAGGGCCGGCGACTGAAAATCTATTACATGACACAGGTGGGAATCCGCCCGCCCCATTTCATCGTGTTCTGCAATGACGCCCGGCTGTTCCATTTCTCCTACCAGCGTTATCTGGAAAACTGCATCCGAAACACCTTTGGTCTTGAGGGAACGCCCATCATCCTGTCGATCCGGCAGAAGGGCGATAAGGAGGAATAAGGCATGGTTTGGACTCTCCTGTCCGGCAGCAGCGCGTCCGCTCTACTGGCGCCGGCTGCAGTAACCGCCGTGATCGCCTATTTGCTGGGCTGCTTCAACGGCTCCGTCATCGTCTCCAAGTATATCCTGCGGGACGATGTGCGGACTCACGGCAGCGGCAACGCGGGTCTGACCAACTTTTACCGCTGCTTCGGCGGGCCGCTGACAGCGGTGGTGATTCTGACCGATATGCTCAAGGCGATCCTGGCCGTCCTGTTCGGCGCCTGGGCCGCCCGGCATTTCCTGCTGAATGACCCAATGATTGCCACGCTGGGCAAATACTGGGCCGGGCTGTTCTGTCTTCTGGGGCATATATTCCCCTGTATGTTCCATTTCAAGGGCGGCAAGGGCATCCTGTCCGGCGGCGCCATGGCGCTGATCATCGACTGGCGGGTGGCGCTGGTGGTCTGGGGAACATTTTTCCTGCTGGCCGCTCTGACAAAATATGTGTCGCTGGGTTCCATCTGCGCGGGCATCTCTTTCCCGCTGATTTCCCTGTACGTGTACCGGGATCCGGTGATCGTTCTGGCAGCTCTGCTCATTGGAACTATGGTGGTCTGGCAGCACCGGGGAAATATCAGGCGGCTGCTGAGCGGAACGGAATCCAAATTTAAACTTCATCATAAATCAGGGGAGGGAAGACCATGAAAGCGGCGGTATTGGGCAGCGGCGGCTGGGGAACCGCGCTGTCGCTGGTTCTGTGCGACAACGGCCACGACGTGACCTTGTGGTCTCACAGCCCGGAAAAGGCAGAGCAGCTCCGCGCAACACGGGAAAACCCGCTGCTCAAAGAGGTGCACCTGCCGGAGAGCCTGAAGCTCTCGGCGGATATTTCCTGCATCGCGGACGCGGATCTGGTGGTCTTTGCCAGCCCGTCCTATGCGGTCCGATCCATCGGACGCAGAGCGGAACCTTTTCTGCGTCCTGAAACCGTTCTGGTATCCGTGTCCAAGGGAATCGAGCGGGATACCAATCTGCGTATGAGCCAGATTCTGGAGCAGGAGACGAAAGGGAAGTGTAAAGTGGTTGCACTTTCGGGACCTTCTCACGCGGAGGAAGTCGGAATTCGCCTGCCCACAGGATGTGTCTCCGCCAGTACGGACGAGGCGGCGGCAAAGCTGGTGCAGGACGCCCTTATGAATGACTATTTTCGGATATACACCAGCCCGGACATCGTGGGGGTGGAGCTGTCCGGCGCACTGAAAAACGTGGTGGCTCTGTCCTGCGGCATCTGCGACGGAATGGGCTTTCAGGACAACACCAAGGCCTTGCTGATGACCCGTGCCATGGTGGAGCTGGCCCGGCTGGGTGAGATGATGGGCGGCTCCCGGCTGACCTTCGGCGGGCTTGCCGGCATGGGAGATCTGATTGTCACCTGCACGTCCATGCATTCCAGAAACCGCCGGGCGGGGATTCTGATCGGCCAGGGGCGGACGCCTCAGGAGGCCATGGATGAGGTAGGCGCGGTGGTTGAGGGCTACTATGCCGCAGAGAGTGTCCACCAGCTGGCTGAGCGGGAGGGGGCCGACATGCCCATCTGCCGCTGTGCCTATGAGGTGCTGTATCAGGGCAAGCAGGTTCGAGACGTAGTTACGGAGTTGATGACCCGATCCAAAAAGGCCGAGACGGCAATGGAATGGAGCTATCCAAACGAATAAATCTCGCGGACAGGCAATTAAATAACGGAGCGGGGAGAAGACTCCCTGCTCCGTTATTTTGATGTGTGGACAGAAAAAGTCCCGAACCTTTCGGTTCGGGACTTCATACGTTTCCTCAGATTGCCCGGGTTACCTTACCGGAACGCAGGCATCGGGTACAAACATATACATGGCGGGGCGTACCATTGACAATAGCCTTGACACGTTTCACATTGGGCTTCCAGGGACGATTGGCACGTCTGTGGGAGTGGGAAACCTTAATACCAAAGGTCACACCCTTTTCGCAAAACTCGCACTTAGCCATCCGTTGCACCTCCTTGCTGTAGGGAAATCACCTGCGTTGTAACAGGCACAGCTGATATAATAACAGATATATCCACAGATTGCAAGACAATAATTGAAAAAAATTGCAAAAATTCGCAGGGCGCAGACAAACGGTAAAACACCCGCGAAACTGTTGCGAAAAGAGGTGTGTTAAGATATAATGTACGCAGCGTAACCTTGGAAAACGATACATGATTTTTATTCCCCCTGCCGGATGTGCACGGTTTCAGGCGGAGAGGGAGAAAGGTGACTGATCGGTATGAGTGACTTCGGTGTTAAAATTGGCGAGTTCGTCAAGGAATTCGGGCTGGAGGAGCTCAACTGCGGCGGCGACTTTGATACTACGCTTCTGACCATCACAGATGTGAACCGGCCGGGGCTGCAGTTCCACGACTTCTATGATTACTTCGATCCCCGCCGCCTTCAGGTCATCGGCAAGGCCGAGGTCATGTATCTCAAGGGCCTGACGCCCGAGGACCGTAGAAAGTGTTTTGATGATCTGTTTCTGTACGATATCCCAGCACTGGTGATCGCCAGAAATCTGGACTGTTTTCCCGAGTGTCTGGAGAGTGCTCAGCGGCACGAGAAAACGCTGCTGCGCACCCCGGAGACCACGGTGGATTTCACCAGCCACGCAATTGAGTATTTGAACCGGGCGCTGGCGCCCTGCATCACCCGGCACGGCGTCCTGCTGGACATCTACGGTGAGGGCGTAATGCTCACCGGCGACTCCGGTATCGGCAAGAGCGAGACGGCCATTGAGTTGATTATGCGAGGTCACCGTCTGGTGGCGGACGACGCGGTGGAGATCCGCCGGGTATCCAACCAGCTGATCGGAACCGCGCCGGAAGTCATCCGGCACTACATTGAGCTGCGTGGTATCGGCGTCATTGACGTGCGGCAGCTGTTCGGCATGCGGGCCATCAAAACGGATTCCCAGGTGGATCTGATTGTCCAGCTGGAACAGTGGGACAGCGCCAAATTCTATGATCGGTTGGGAATTGAGGATCATTTTTTGGAGATCATGGATTTGCAGGTACCCTGTGTGACGATTCCCGTTCGGCCCGGTCGGAACCTGGCCAGCATTGTGGAGGTGGCGGCCATGAACAACCGGCACCGCCGCTACGGCTACAATGCGGCTGAGGAGCTGGCGCGTCGGGTGGATCAGAGAGCCGACCTGGGCAGCCTGGGCGGGAAGTGAGGGAGAGCGGATGTACGTTGGAATTGACGTCGGCGGCACCAACCTGAAGGCGGGACTGACCGATGAGAGCGGTAAAATTCTCGCGGTGCGCAGAATTCCTCTGGGGGAGTTCCGGGGAAGCGAGGCCTTTGTGGAGACGCTGGCTGAGCTGACAAAGGCCGTGGCCCGGGACGGTGGAATCGAGTCGGAGAATTTGGAATATGTAGGTATGGGATTTCCCGGCGCCGTGGCGGAGGAAACCGTCCTCTACACCTGCAATATTCCCCTGGAAAATGTCCCGGTGGGCGAGCTGTTTCGGCGGTATCTGCCGGTTCCCGTGATTCTGGGCAACGATGCAGACTGCGCCGCAGTGGGGGAGTATTTCTGCGGCGCCGGGCGTGGAACCAAAAATTTCTGCGTCGTTACGCTGGGTACCGGCGTGGGCGGCGGGATGATTCTGAACGGAAAACTATACTCCGGAATGGGTGCGGCGGGCGAAGTGGGGCATATGGTGATTCGCAGCGACGGCGTTCTCTGCAGCTGCGGCCGGAAAGGCTGTTGGGAGACCTACGCCTCCGCCACCGGCCTGATCCGCATGACCCGGGAGGCTATGGAGCAGGACAGGCAAAGCTTGCTGTGGGAGCTCTCAGGCGGGCTGAAGGGCGTCAGCGGCCGCACGGCGTTTCAGGCCGTGACCCGGGGCGATGCTGCCGCCAGACGGGTGTGCGACGAGTATCTGGTCTGCCTCGCCGCCGGAATTACCAACCTGGTCAACATTCTGCAGCCGGAGGTTCTGGCGGTGGGCGGCGGGATTAGCAACGAGAGCGATGAGCTTCTGCTGCATCCGCTGCAGGAGATCGTGGCCCGGGAGTGCTATTCCCGGCACGGTGGGTATCTGACCAAAATTATCAAGGCGGAACTGGGCAACGATGCCGGACTGATCGGCGCCGCCCTGCTGCCGAAAGCACGATAAACAGGAGGAATGGGATGCTCTGGTTTGAAAGTCTGGATGAAACAGTAAAAGCATATCTGCCCGATCTGGCGTGGGAATGCGATGCGGCCATGAGCCGCCACACCTCCTTCCGGATCGGAGGGCCCGCAAGACGGATGGCTTTCCCGTCCAGCGCGGAGCAGTTGGTGCTGCTGATGAGCTTTGCCCATACATGCGGAGCGCGTCCGCTGGTGATCGGCAACGGCACCAATCTGCTGGTGCCGGACGACGGCCTGGATCGGCTGGTGATCAACACCTCGCGGAACATGAACCGGTTGGAGCTGGAGGACGACGGGGCGACCGTCCGGGCGGAGAGCGGCGCGACGCTGGCACGGCTGGCGGATTTTGCCCAAAAGAACGGTCTCGCCGGATTGGAGTTTGCCCACGGCATTCCCGGCACCGTGGGCGGCGGCGTCTGCATGAATGCCGGCGCATACGACGGGGAGATGAAGGGAGCGGTGGTTTCCGCCACTGTTCTGGACCCGGAAAACGGCATCCGGACCCTGTCCTCCGACGAACTGGCGTTCGGATACCGGCACAGCGCGTTGACCGATCATCCGGACTGGATTTCGCTGCGGGCGGAGTTCCGTCTGCAGCCGGGCGATCCGGCTGCCATCCGGGCGAAAATGAACGACCTGATGGATCGGCGCAAGGCGAGCCAGCCTCTGGAATTCCCCAGTGCCGGAAGCATTTTCAAACGGCCGGCGGGCTATTTCGCCGGGACACTGATCGACCAGTGCGGTCTGAAGGGCCTGACCGTGGGCGGTGCACAGGTATCGGAAAAGCACGCAGGTTTTATCATCAACCGGGGCGGAGCAACCTGCGCCGACGTGCTGGAGCTGATATCGCAGGTACAGGAGCTGGTACTGGCCCGCAAGGGCGTCCGACTGGAGCCGGAGGTCCGCATGTTCAAGAACTGAGAGAAGGGTTGTCATCATCCATGGAAATTCTGATAATCTCCGGTCTCTCCGGAGGCGGAAAGAGTAAGGCGGCTTCGTTTTTAGAGGATATGGGCTACTACATCGTGGACAATATGCCCGCGGTTATGATCCTGAAGTTTGCCGAGTTCTGCGCTGGTGGAAACGGGCGGTACGACCGGGTGGCTCTGGTCTACGACGTGCGGACGTCGGAGTCCTTCACGGAGCTGTTCGACGTGCTGGAGAAGCTCCGGGAGACGGATGCCTCCTGTAAGATGCTGTTTCTGGAGGCCTCACCCGAGACCATCATCAAACGCTATAAGGAGACCCGCCGCCGCCACCCGCTGAGCAGTACCTCCACTTCTCTGGAGGAGGCGGCGCTCAAGGAGCGGGAGCTGCTGCAGCCCGTGAAGGAGCGGGCGGATTTTGTGATCGACACCTCGCTGCTCACCACGGGACAGCTGCGGGGTGAATTGCTGCGGCTGTTCGACAGCAAGGGCGCGAAGGGCGGAATGTCCGTCAGCGTCACCTCTTTCGGGTACAAGTACGGTCTGCCCATGGAAGCAGATCTGGTGATCGACGTGCGGTTTATGCCCAATCCCTACTATATCGACACACTGCGGCTCAAGACCGGTCTGCAGGAGGAGGTATTTGATTATGTATTCGGATTCCAGCAGACCAGGGACTTTGTCGCCAAACTGAAAGACCTGCTGTCCTTCTCCCTGCCGCTGTACGCGGAGGAGGGAAAGACCGTGCTGGTTCTCGCTGTGGGCTGCACCGGCGGGCATCACCGTTCCGTGGCCGTGACCCATGCGCTGGCGGAATTCATCCGCAAAGAGGGATATCAGGTGACGGAGAGTCATCGGGATATCTCCCGGGGAAAGTAGACGGAGCCATTCCGTAAGGGGGAACATATGGCGATCGACGGAACTTCAAACGGCCGACCTTTCCGGGTTCACGGACCCAAAATCGCCGTCATCGGCGGAGGAAACGGCCTGTCCACCATGCTGCGGGGTCTGAAGCAGTATACGGAGAACATCACTGCCATCGTGACGGTGGCGGATGACGGCGGCGGCTCCGGCAAGCTCCGGGAGGATCTGGGAATGCCGCCGCCCGGCGACATCCGCAACTGTATGGAGGCGCTGGCCAACACCGAGCCCCTGATGAGCGAACTGATGCACTATCGGTTCTCTGAGGGATCTCTGTCCGGACAGAGCTTCGGCAACCTGTTTCTGGCGGCGCTCAATGGAATTTCTCCCACCTTTGACGCTGCGGTGAGCAGGATGAGTCAGGTGCTGGCGATCACGGGGCGTGTGCTGCCGGTAACCACGACCGACGTGCAGCTGGTGGCGGAATTTGAAAATGGAGCCTCTGTGGTAGGAGAGTCGAAAATTTTCTACTGCAAAAAGAAACAGGACTGTCGGATTCAGCGGGTCCGGCTGATTCCCGACCGACCCAAGGCACTCCCCGACGCGCTGACGGCGCTTGAGGACGCGGACATGATCGTGCTCGGACCGGGCAGCCTGTACACCAGCATCATCCCCAATCTGCTGGTAGACGGGATTGTGGAGGCCATTCAGGGCTCCAACGCGCTGAAAGTCTACGTCTGCAACGTGATGACGCAGGAAGGGGAGACGGAGGGGTACTCCACATCCGATCACATCGCGGCTATTTTCAAGCACTCCGCTCCCGGCCTGTTCAATCTCTGCCTGACCAATTCCACTCCGATTTCCGAGGATGTGACCGCCCGATACGCGGAAGAGGGCGCGGAGCAGATTGTCTGTGATCTGGGTCGGTGCGCCCAGATGGGCGTGGAAATTGTTCTCCGGCCCGTGGCCATGGTGGAGAACGGATTTGTGCGGCATCAACCGGACGATCTGGCAAGGGAGCTGATGCGCCTGCAGCAGGAGCGCAGTGTCCGTATTGCCGGCGACCGGGTCAACATCTGCGGCGACGCCTATCAGGTGGAGAAAAAATGAACGCGCCCGGACACCGTGCCGGAAGAGTCCCCGCTGGAACGCGCCCGCGTGCCGCCACAGAAGTTTGGGACGGAGAGGAGCAAAGGCGCCATGTCCTTTTCCTTTAATACGAAAAATGAGCTGTGCCGCCTGCCGGTGCAGAAGCTCTGCTGCGCCCGGGCGGAGGCCTACGGTATTTTGCTTTACTGCAACACTTTCAACTCCGCCGAAGTCCGGATTATCACGGAAAATCTGAATTTTTCCGCCCGGCTCCCCAAGCTGTTTCACCGGGCGTTTGACCTGCAGTTTGACCGTCAGCCCCAAAAGGGACAGGAGGGGAAGCAGGTCTTTCAGATTACGGACGGAAAAAAACTGGATCATATCATCAATCTGTTCGGATACGACCCGGGGCAGAACCTGGTGCTGCACATCAACTTCGGTCTGCTGGAGGAGGAGTGCTGTCAGGCGTCGTTCCTCCGGGGCGTGTTTTTTGCCGGAGGGAGCATCACGGACCCGCTGAAGCGGTACCATCTGGAGCTGGCCACCTCCCATTTTCAGGTTAGCCGGGAGCTGGACGCGCTGTTGCAGGAGTGCGGATTCGCACCGAAAATTGTTGTTCGTAACGGCAGCTTTGTGACCTATTTCAAGCAAAGCGAACATATCGAGGACTTTTTGACTCTGATCGGCGCTCCGGTGGCGGCCATGGATGTCATGGCCGCCAAGGTGGAAAAGGATCTGCGCAACAGTGTCAACCGCCGGCTGAACTGCGACAGCGCCAATCTGGACAAAGCGGTGGACGCCGCCCAGGAGCAGCTGGAGGCCATTCGGAAGCTGCGCCGTTCCGGCCTGATGGAACAGCTGCCGGATAAGCTACAGCTGACGGCGGCTCTGCGGCTGGAAAACCCGGAGCTGACCATGAGCGAGTTGGCGGAGACATTTGATCCGCCGGTTACAAAATCCTGCCTGAATCACCGCCTGCGCAAGCTGATGGAGCTGGCGAAGGACTTATAAAAGGAGACAGAACCATGACCACAAATCGCTGCGAACTTGCCAATCAATATCACGAAAAGGGCTTTAACTGCGCCCAGTCCGTTCTGGCCGCCTTCGGCGACCTGACCCATCTTACGGAACAGGAGGCGCTGGCCGTCTCCGGTGGTTTCGGCGGAGGCATCGGCGGAACCCATCAGGAGGTCTGCGGCGCCATGAGCGGCGGCGTGATGACACTGAGCCTGCTCTATCCCCATGTGGACGAGAACAATGCTGAGACCAGGCGCCGTCTGTATGCGGTCACCAAGGAGTTCCGGAACCGGTTTCAGCGCCGGTTTGGCTGTTCCGTGTGCGGAGATCTGCTGAAGTCCAAGGTGCAGCCCGAAGGAGCTGCCTTGGATCTGGGGATCGGCCAGCACTGCGCCATTCTGGTTGTATCCGCCGTGGAGATCGTGGAGCAGATGCTCCGCGAGGCCGGCGCGCTGAAATAAGGTTCGGTACAGAGAAGGGAAGATTCCGATGTCCTTTGTCCATCTACATGTGCATACCGAGTACAGTCTCCTGGACGGCGCCTGCCGGATTCGGGATCTGCCGAAGTGCGTCCGCGACATGGGACAGACTGCCTGTGCCATCACCGACCACGGCGTCATGTACGGCGTGATCGATTTTTACCGCGCCTGCAAAGCTGAGGGCATCAAGCCCATTATCGGCTGTGAGGTTTACGTAACGCCAAAGGGGCGCACCCGATTCGATAAAGTCCACGAGTTTGACATGGAGAGCCGCCATCTGGTTTTGCTGTGCGAAAACGAGGAAGGATACCGCAACCTGTCCTACATGGTCTCGATGGCCTGGGTCGAAGGGTTTTACAACCGGCCGCGGGTGGATCTGGATCTGCTGCGGGAGCATCACGGAGGGCTGATCGCCCTGACGGCCTGTCTGGCCGGCGAGGTGCCCCGGCGTCTGCGCAGCGGCGAATATGACAGCGCGAAAGATTATGCGCTGGAGCTGGCCGGGATTTTTGGGCCGGAGCATTTCTATCTGGAGCTGCAGGACCACGGCATTCCGGAGCAGGCGGCGGTGAACCGGGGAATTCTGAAAATCCATCAGGATACCGGCTTGCCCATGGTCTGCACCAACGACGCCCACTATCTCCGCAAGGAGGACGCCGAGGCCCACGACATCCTGTTGTGTATCCAGACCGGCAAGACCCGGGATGATGAGAACCGCATGCGCTATGAGCCGCAGAACTTCTATCTGCGCTCCGAGGAGGAGATGTGTGCGCTCTTCGGCACCTATGAGGACGCGCTGGAGAACACAACCCGGATTGCCGATCTGTGCAATCTGGAATTTACGTTCGGAAAATATCACCTGCCGGAATTTCAGCTGCCGGAGGGATACGACTCCGACACCTATCTGCGCAAGCTCTGTGATGAGGGTTTTACCGAGCGCTTTGGGGAAAGCAAGCCGGAGTACCGCCGGCAGCTGGAATACGAGCTGGACATGATCGGGAAAATGGGCTTTACCGACTACTTTCTGATCGTGTCGGACTTCGTGCGCTATGCCCGGGAGGCAGGAATCCCCGTTGGCCCGGGCCGAGGAAGCGCGGCGGGCAGCATGGTGTCCTATTGTCTGCGGATCACGGACGTGGACCCCATGGAGTACAATCTGTACTTTGAACGGTTTTTGAATCCGCAGCGGGTCAGCATGCCCGATATCGACATGGACTTCGGCGATACCCGCCGGGCCGAGGTGGTGGACTACGTCCGCCGGAAATACGGCGACGACCATGTGGCCCAGATCGTGACCTTTGGCACCATGGCGGCCCGGGGTGTCCTCCGGGACGTGGGCCGCGTCATGGGACTGCCCTACGCCGAGGTGGATCAGATCGCCAAGCTGGTGCCCAACGCCCTGCACATTACGCTGAATGATGCCCTGCGGCTCAGCAAGCCCCTCGCCGATCTGTACGAGACGGACAATCGGGTCAAAGAGCTGATCGACACGGCCCGGAAACTGGAGGGGATGCCCCGCAATGCCTCCACCCACGCCGCCGGCGTGGTGATCACCAAACGCCCGGTGTACGAGTATGTGCCGCTGGCCCGGAACGATGAGGCCGTAGTCTGCCAGTACATTATGACCACGCTGGAAGAGCTGGGCCTTCTGAAGATGGATTTTTTGGGTCTGCGGAACCTGACCGTGCTGGACGACGCGGTGAAAACCGTGCAGGAGGAGCAGCCCGACTTCCGGCTGGAGAGTATTCCCGAGGATGACGCCGCCACCTTTGAGATGATCGGGCAGGGAAGGACCTCCGGTGTGTTTCAAATGGAATCCTCCGGCATGACCGGCGTGTGCATCGGCATGAAGCCCCGGAGCATCGAGGACATCACAGCCATCATTGCCCTGTATCGCCCCGGTCCCATGGACTCCATCCCACGGTTCATCGCCTGCAAGCAGAACTCCAAGCTGATTTCCTACAAGCATCCGTCCCTGAAGCCAATTCTGGCCGTCACCTACGGCTGCATCGTCTATCAGGAGCAGGTGATCGAGATTTTTCGCAAGCTGGCAGGGTACTCTCTGGGACAGGCCGACATGGTGCGCCGCGCCATCTCCAAAAAGAAGGCGTCCCAGATCCAGAAGGAAAAGAATACCTTCATCCACGGGGACCCGGAGCGCAATATTCCCGGCTGCGTGCAAAACGGAATTCCCGAGGCGGCTGCCGAGGCGATCTATCAGGAGATCTACGATTTTGCCAACTACGCCTTCAACAAGGCTCACGCCGTCAGCTATGCTGTGATTGCGTACCAGACGGCCTATTTCAAGTGCCATTTCGCCCGGGAGTACATGGCGGCCCTGCTGACCAGCGTGCTGGACAGCTCGGACAAGGTGGCGGAGTACATCAACGAGTGCAAGGAATGCTCCATCGCCCTGCTGCCTCCGGATATCAACCGCTCCTGCGACCGGTTTGCGGTAGAGGACGGCGGCATCCGCTTCGGTTTGGTGGCGATCAAAAACATCGGACGTGGGTTTATTCTCTCTGTGATGCGGGAGCGGGAGACCGCGCCGTTCCGGTCGCTGCAGGAGTTCTGCGAACGGATGTCCGGCAGCGACATCAACAAGCGGGCGGTGGAAAATCTGATCCGCAGCGGCGCCTTTGACGCCTTTGGGGCCCGTCGCTCGCAGTTGATTGCAGTGTACGAGACGGTGATGGACTCCGTTGCCGGGTCCAAGCGCCAGAACCTGGACGGGCAGCTGGATTTCTTCTCCCTGCCCGCTGAGGGTGACAGCCCCGCGCCGGTCAAGGAGACCCCGCTGCCGGATATTCCGGAGTTTTCCCCCCAGGAACTGATGACCATGGAGAAGGAGACCACCGGACTCTATCTCTCCGGCCATCCCATGGACGGCTACCGAAATGCGGTGAAGAAGCTGAGGGCGCCAGCCATCGCCTCCATTCTGGAGGATTTTTCTCAGGAGGGCGGGCCCACCCGATTTCAGGACGGCCAGCGCATCACCATTGCCGGCATCGTGTCCTCCAGCAAGACCAAAACCACAAAGAACAACAGTCTGATGGCCTACGTGGTGGTGGAGGACGACACCGCCGCCATTGAGCTGCTCTGTTTTTCCCGGGTGCTGGACAGCTGTGGCAGCTACCTGCATGAAAATCAGGCCGTCGTCGTCAAGGGAAAGTTGTCCGTCCGGGAGGACAAGCCGCCCCAGATCATGTGCGACAGCGCCTACCCGCTGTCTACGGTGGAGGGAGGACTGCCCCCGGAAGCAATGAACCCCCAGCCATCCGGGCAGAAGCAGAGCGCCGAGAGCGAAACCCTGTATCTGAAACTCCCGGGGAGCGGCAGTCCCCAGATGCGCCACATGAAGCTGGTGCTTGCCATGTTTCCGGGAACCACTCCGGTGAAGCTGCGCATGGCTGACACCGGCAAGCTGCTGGGCACCCAGTGCCAGCTCCACAGAGCCCTGATTCAGGAGGCTAAGGAGACGCTGGGAGACGAAAATGTGGTTGTAAAATAAAAGGAATACTCCTGCGTACTGTACAGGGGTATTCCTTTTCACATCTTGCTATTTGGAGCTTTTTCCGTTTTCATCGTCCGCAAAGATCCCATTGATGATCGCGTTGTACATCCGCTCGGGATTCTTGCGGAACCGATCCTCCAGCATGCGGGCCATGTCCTCCCGCACCATCATCAGCTGCAGGTCCATGACGCTGCCCATGTCGTCGGACAGAGACATCCGGACGGTATAGGTGCCATTTTCCCGCCGGGCGGTGGTTGCCTGTACCTGACTTTTCCGGCGAAGCTTGCGGTTGCAGGTGGCCACGTTCCGGTCGCTGCGAAGCCGGATGGAATAGGGAAGACTGGACTCGCAGATCTGACTGTTGCGGCGGCCCTTCTCCGTGATGGAGTAGAGATCGTCCTTGGACAGCGCCAGGTGATCCGTCCGCACCAGATCGGCCAGGCAATCGGAAAAATCAAAATAGTCGATGGCATCGTCACACAGCGACAGGTCCAGGATCGTGTCGAAGGGGACCGGCTCAATCAGGCGGGAGGCGATATAGAGAATCAGAAATTTGATCTCCAGTTTGTCGTGAATAAAACCGGGGCCTGGCATATTCGCCACCTCCTTATGAATTCATAAGGATATTATAATGCAAACCACCCGGTTTTGTATAGCCTGAAATCAGAAATTGACGCAATTTGCCTTGACGGTCTCCACAGCGGTTGCTATCATGAGACAAAAGAGCCCCACAAAATAAAGAGAGGCGGCAAGAATATGGGAAAGCGATACCTGGTACTGCTGCTGTGTGCTGTGATTCTGCTGGGCTGCCTGCCCGGCTGCGGCACGACTGCGCCTGCCACGTCCTCCTCCGCATCTCCCCCGGTGGAATCCACCCCCACAGAACCTGCAGAATCCACTGAGCCGGAGACACCTGAGACGACCCTCTCCGGCATCAATCCACTGACAGGCCTTCCCATGGACAAAACGTATGAGAACGATCGGCCCGTGGCGGTGATGCTCAACGACCTGAAGGCAGCCCAGCCCCAGTTGGGTGTCTCCCAGGCGGACATCATATATGAGGTTCCGGCGGAGGGCGGCATTACCCGGATGCTGGCGATCTTTCAATCGCTGGAGGGTGTGGGCAATCTGGGCAGTATCCGCAGCACCCGTCCGTACTATCTGGAGCTGGCGCTGGGGCACGACGCGCTGCTGGTTCATGCCGGCGGCAGTCCGGAGGCCTACGCCGACATACCGGCCTGGGGCGTGGACAATATGGACGGCGTCAACGGCGGAAGCGATGCCAAAATATTCTGGCGTGACGCGGAGCGGCGCAAGAGCGCGGGATACGAGCACAGTATGCTGACCTCCGGCGAAAAAATTCTCGGTTATCTGGCGAAGGGGGTCTTCCGCAGTGAGCATGCGAGCGGATATACCTACCCGCAGACGTTCACCGATGACGGAACCCCCGCCGCAGGCACTGCTGCAGCGAAGATTACCGTGAAATACTCCTACTACAAAACCGCCACCTTTACTTACGACACGTCGAGCAGCCAGTATCTGGTGGGGCAGTACGGCGGAGCCTATGTCGACGGCAACACCGGTGAACAGGTAGGCGTCACCGATGTGCTGATTCTGGAGACCTCCATCGGTGTAATCTCCGGTGACACAGCGGGACGACTGTCGGTCAAGCTCACCGGCAGCGGCGACGGCACCTACTGCTGCGGTGGAAAATCCGTTTCCATCCGGTGGAGCAAGGCAGATCGGGACAGCCCGTTTGTCTATACGCTGGCAGACGGCTCTCGTCTGGCGCTGGGACGGGGAACCTCCTACGTCTGCATCTACTCCCCCAAGTCGGGGAAGGCTACCATCCAGTAAAAAAAATATGTGAGAGGACGCGCTTCCGGGTGCGTCCTTTTTCACGCTTTCGGGGCCATTGCATACACTGGACTGAAAGAGACCTGCATTCAGTCCATCTTTCATCAGTACTTAATTAGGAGGTATTGCAATGCCTGAGAGAGTTGTGCCCGGTCCTGTGGAGGATTCGAGGGGCATCCGTGAGGCGGTTTGCATTCATACGAGAAAAATCTATGATTCGTGCCGCGACAAGGACTGCATCGAAGACCTGCGCTTTTATCCCAAGCTTCAGTATGTGGAAATCGTCAATCGCGCGCTGTCCGTTAAGGGCGGCACCGCAAAGCTGCTCCATGTCTACGTGGATGTGGAGCCCGTGACCTTCAACCGCGGGTTTTACACGGTGGATATGCGCTTTTTCTACGCCGTGACCCTGCAGGCCTATCTGAGCGGTCCGATGCCGGTCACCGTAGAAGGCCTGTGCGTATTCGACAAAAGAGCCATCCTGTTCGGCAGTGAGGGCAACGCCAAGATCTTCTCTTCCGTGATGCGGACCGACGATCCGGACATCCAGCTGATGCGCCGGAGCAATCTGCCCGTGGCGGTGGTGGAAGCGGTAGATCCCATCGTTCTGAACGCCAGAATCATGGATGTCTGCGACCCGAGACCCTGCGACTGCGATCTGTGTGAGGTTCCCTCTTTCGTCAGCGGCTTTTTCGACGGAGAGCTGTCCGGCGGGGACGACAGCCGGCGCATCTATGTGACGCTGGGGCAGTTCTCCATCGTCCGCCTGGAGCGGGATTCCCAGATTCTGATCCCCATTTACGATTACTGCATGCCGCAGAAAGAGTGCGACGGCGGAGCGAACAGCGAGGACCCCTGCGGTCTGTTCCGCAACATCGCGTTTCCTGCCGGCGAGTTCTTCCCGCCCAACAGCATCAGGCCGCCCGAGACGTACGAGGACACCAAAAACTTCTGCAGCTGCCAATAATAAGTTCACGGAATGCCGCAGGAACTGCCTGCGGCATTCTTATTTGTTTTGTCATACACCGGCCCGCCCCGGCATAGAGTGGAGCAGTACAAAGGAGGGACAGGCATGACAGAATCATCAGCGATGCAGAGCTATGCCAGAGCGGCAGCGGTTTTGCCGCCCCGGCTGCGCAATATCGCCATGCAGCTTTCGGACAAGCAGCAGTCTATGGCAGAGGAATTTCGTCTCCGGGCGGGCAGGGCAATGACCATCCTGCTCCCGGAGGGGGAGCTGAACACCGGACAGACCGTCGTGTGCGAGGACCTGGAATCCCTGTGCAATCTGGCCACGGAGTTTTCCCGCTACGCCGCCGAGAGCCTGCGGGACGGCTATCTGCCCGTGCAGGGCGGCTGCCGGGTGGGGCTGTGCGGCACGGCTGTGATGAAGGCCGGCGTCAACACCAATCTGAAGGATTTTTCGTCCGCGGTGGTCCGGATCGCACGAGAAAAGCGGGGGATTGCGGAATCCGTTGTCCCGGAGCTGTTTCGGGATGGATCGTTTCCCAGCACCCTGATCCTGTCCCCGCCGGGGGGCGGGAAGACCACATTTCTGCGGGATCTGGTCCGCTGCCTGTCCGACGGGGTGGGGTGCCCCGCGCTGCGGATGGCGCTGGCGGACGAGCGGGGCGAGGTGGCCGTGATGTATCGGGGAGCCCCGCAGATGGATGTGGGAAGCCAGACGGACGTTCTGGACGGCTGTCCGAAGGCTCTGGCCATTCCCATGCTGCTGCGGACCATGAATCCGCAGGTGATCGCCGTGGACGAGATTACCGCGGAGGCGGATCTTCTGGCCATGGCGCAGGCCGCAAACTGCGGAGTCCGGTTGCTGGCTACCATACACGCTCTGGATGTATCGGAACTTCTGCAAAAGCCCCTGTATGCGGAACTGCTGAGCGCCCGGGTGTTTTCCAGGGCGGTTCGCATTGTCCGGACGGACGGGGAACGGAGGTACCTGACAGAGGAGCTGCCATGCTGAAACTGCTGGGAACGGTTTGCATCCTCGCGGGCGGCACAGCGGTCTGGGTTCAGCAGGTATCCGCCAGCCGGAAAGAGCTGGCGTTGCTGCGCCAGCTGCTGCTGGTGCTGGACCAGATGGAAGGGGAGGTGCACCTGATGCGGACGCCCCTGCCAAGGCTTTTGCGAAAGCTCTCCGGGGGACGAATGGTCTGCGTTGCCGGATGGCTGACCGCCATGGCGTCGGGTCTGGAACGCGGGGAATCCCTTCCCGGCTGTGCAGCCGGAGCCATCGCCCAGCTGCCCCTGGATCGGGAGGGCCGGGACGCTCTTTCGGAACTGGTGGAAAAGCTCGGCGGAAGCGAGGAACAGGTGTGCCGTGGGATCCTGCTTGTCAGAGATCAGCTGGCGGATCTTCTGGAGAGAAAGCGCCTCCGCCAGAAAGAGACGGAAAAGCGCACCGCCGCGCTCTGCTTCTCCGCCACGGCATTACTCATCATCATCCTGATTTAGAAAGGCGAGACAAGATGGACGTAGATCTGATTTTCAAAATAGCCGCCATCGGCATTTTGGTTGCGGTGCTGAACCAGCTGCTGGTCCGCTCCGGGCGGGAGGAGCAGGCCATGATGACGACGCTGGCCGGGCTGGTGGTGGTTCTGATGATGATGGTGCGGGAGATCAGCGCCCTGTTCGATTTAATCAAGAGCCTGTTCAACCTGTGAGATGGAACAGACCATCCAGATCGCGGCCATCTGCGTCATAGCCGCCGTGCTGGCGCTGCTGCTCCGCAAGAGCAATCCAGAGGCTGCCCTGGCGCTGAGCATCGCGGCTGCGGTGGTTGTGCTGCTGTCATTGTCGGAGGGACTGCAGTCTCTGACGGAGTTCCTGGCAAAGCTGACGGAGCGCTCGGGAGTTTCCTCCGACCTGTTTGTCCCGCTGTACAAGACCATCGGCATCGCGCTGGTGGTTCGAGTGGGCGGCGACCTGTGCCGGGATGCGGGGGAGTCGGCGCTGGCGGCCACCATCGAGACGGCGGGAACCGTCTGCGCGCTGGTGGTAGCCCTGCCCCTGTTTACCAAAGTTTTGGACTTGCTGTCGGAGCTGATGCAATGAAAAATTTCATTTGGGTATTGCTGGCGTGCCTGCTGTGCACGGTGTCCGTGCGAGCGGCAGAGCTGCCGCAGGAACTGAGAGAGGCCCTCCCGCAGGGCGCGGAGGAATTGCTGGAGCACCTGGACACCTCCGGTTCCAACGCTTTGAGCGACGGGGTTTCCAGGATTCTGGAGAACGCGGCCGGAAAAGTCCGGGCGGTTTTCAAGGAGCGGCTGCACAGCGCTGTCTCCATTCTGTTGGTGGTGATTCTGTGCGGAATCATCGACAGTGTTTCCAAGGCCACAGGCAGCACGGTCTCCGCCAAGGCTCTGACCATGGCCGGGGCGCTTCTGGTGACACTGCTGACCGTGGGCAGTCTGGATACGCTGATGGGGCTGGGAACCCGGACCATCGAGGATCTGAGTCAGTTTTCCAAGGTGCTGCTTCCCACCCTGGCTGCGGCAGCGGCGGCGGGCGGAGCCGTGGGCAGTGCGACGCTTCAGCAGGTAGCCACCGTTTTTTTCGCGGATCTGCTGATGAATTTAATCAACGGTTTTCTGATGCCGATGGTCTATCTGTACGCCGGGATGCTCACCGCGGGAGCAATCCTGCCCGACGGCCGGATGAGCGGGATTGCGGCGGCGCTGAAAAAAGTGATCACCTGGATCCTCAGCGGCTCGCTCATTTTGTTCACCCTGTATCTGTCCGTGGTTCACATCGTGTCCGGCGCGGCGGACTCCCTGGCGGTAAAGGTGGCAAAAACCGCCATCTCCGGTGTGGTGCCGGTGGTGGGCAGCATCATCTCGGAGGCATCCGAAACGGTGCTGCTGGGGGCCGGAATGCTGAAAAACAGCATCGGCGTATTCGGTATGCTGGCTATTCTGGCCACCTGCGCCTATCCGTTTTTGCAGCTGGGCATCCAGTATCTGCTTTACAAGCTGACGGCTTTCCTGGCGGAGATCGTGGGAGCGGGAGACTTGGGAAAGCTGATCAACGGACTTGGCGGAGCCTTCGGCGTGGTGCTGGGAATGACCGGCGCCTGTGCGATTCTTCTGCTGATCTCCATTCTGGCCTCGATTGCGGCGGTGATTCCATGATTGATACGATTCGAACCTGGCTGATGAGCATTGTCATCGCATCACTGGCGGTATCTTTGGCGGAGGCACTGGTGCCGGCCGGGACGCTGCGGCGGGTGCTGTCCGTCACCGGCGGACTGATTTTGCTGCTGGTGGTTCTCCAGCCGCTGCTGCGGGTGGACCTGAAGGACGTGAAACTGGATACCTCCCAATATCAAAAGTCCGTGGAAAATCGGCAGGCAGAGCTGGAGAATGCGGACAGCGAGCAGATGGCAGAACTCATAGCGGAGAAAACGGAAACATATATATTGGACAAAGCAAAACAGCTGGGGATCTCCTGCACCGTGAAAGTGGCCACAAAGATCGGAGAGGACGGCGTGCCATATCCGTCCGCCGCCGTCTTCAGCTGCTCTCCGTCGGAGGAGCTGGCCGCATATCTGGAGCAGGGTCTAGGAATTCCAAAGGAAAGGCAGAGCTGGAATGGAACGGAAAACGGCACATGAGTGGTTCCGAGCGTTCTGGGACCGCTACAAATTTGTGTTGCTGGTGGTATTGATCGGCATTATCCTGCTGGTCTGGCCCACGGCAAAGCGGGAGAGTGAAAGCAAACAGACTCAGGCTGCAGCTTTTTCCTCCGCCGACAGCACAGAAGAGTCCAACGCCGACACGGTCTCTCAGATGGAGAGTATCCTGTCGAAAATCAGCGGCGTGGGGGAACTGCATCTGATGCTGACGGTGGACACCAGCTCCCAGCTGCAGCTGGCGCAAGACACGGAGCTGTCCTACAGCGGGGCAACCGCCGCGCCGGACGACTATTCCCGAAAGTCCGATACGGTGGTGCTGTCCGGTGACAGCGGGGACAGTGCCGTGGTAACAGGCAAGAACTATCCGGTCTACCGGGGGGCGCTGGTGGTGTGTGCCGGAGGCGACAACGCAGGCGTGAAACTGGCGGTGACACAGGCGGTTGCCGCCCTGACGGGCTTAAGCTCAGAACGGATTACGGTGGTCAAATGTCAGTGATCATTTGGAGGAGGAGCAGCAAAATGAGGAATTGGAAGCGATATGCAGTGACGGCGACAATGGTGGTACTGGTGGGGGCGGCGGTGTTTTTGAACTTCAAGTACGGCAGCAACTCTCCGCAGGATACCGACGCCGGCACAAAGATTCTGGGGGAGTCCACGCTGGTCTCGGGCGGGGAGTCCAGTTCCGGCGGCGCGCAGGAGGCCGCCAGCAGCAACCCGGATGAGGAGAGCGTCTATACCGGGTCGGATTATTTTGCCTCGGCGCGGCTGACCCGGCAGCAAGCCCGTGACAACGCCATCTCCCTGCTGCAGAAGGCGGCGGACGAAAAGGGGGCCGCACAGGATGTGGTTGACAAGGCCTCCGACGGGATTCAGGTGCTGGCATCCTATACCATGAAGGAAGCCCAGATCGAGAATCTGGTGACCGCTAAGGGCTATGCCGACTGCGTGGCGTTTATGGGGGACGACAGCATCAGTGTGGTGGTCTCCAAGGAGAGCGGCGAGCTGACCAGCGAGGACGTTGCCAAGATCATGGACATCGCCTGCACCGAGAGCGGATACTCGCCGTCCGCGGTGAAAGTCATGTCGGCAAATTAGCCGTCAAAATAGCTGTTGTATTTTTCCCCGTAACATGGTAAAATTCCTAAATGGAATGATCCGCTTGCACGAAGGATGCAGAATAAGGAGCGTATAGAGTTATGGGCGAAAGCAAGGAGTATATGACCCTGCCGGAGGAAAACGGCAGCATCAATATATCGGTGGATGTCATCTCCGCCATTGCCGTGGGCGCCGTCCGCGAAGTGGAAGGCATTTCCGGCATGATGGTCGGAATGGGCGCAAATGTCACCGACCTGACCAACCGAAAGAGCGCTCAGAAGAGTTTGCGCGGCGTGAAAATCGACATGACCGGCTTGGATCTGACGCTGGATCTCTATGTCACTGTGAAGTTCGGGCATCCGATTCCCGAGGTGGCCGAGAGCGCTCAAAAGGCCGTTTCCGCCGCCGTGGAGGCCATGACCGGCTGCACGGTGGGCGCCGTCAACATCCATGTGGGCGGCGTCACGGTGGACTGATCCGCCAATCGAAAGAAAAGGACGAACAAAAGAGTATGGTACGGAATACCGCGCGCGAAATTGCCATTCATCTCTCCTATGAGATGAACTTTACAGACCGGCCTGTGAAAGAGGTTCTGGATCAGCGCCTGACCCCGGAGTCTTTTGCGGCGTTGGAGGAGGAGGAGTCCCTTTACGCGGAGGCTCCCGATTCCAAGCAGTCCGAGTATATCCGCAGACTGGTTACCGGCGTGGCCGAGCACGGCGCAGAGCTGGACGGCTATATTTCCAAATACGCGGTGGGCTGGAACTTCGCCCGGATTCCGCTGGTGGCCGCAGCCATCATGCGCGTGGCGATGTATGAAATTCTGTATATGCCGGACATCCCCAACGGCGTCTCCATCAACGAGGCCGTTGAGATTGCCAAGAAGTACGAGACGCCTGAGACGGTGAAATTTATCAACGGTATCCTGGGCAGTTTTGTGCGCAGGGAATTCCCGGAATGATCCGACCGGCAGAGCGAAGGATGGCCGCCTCAGGGGCGGCTGCCGCGCTCTGCCGTTTTACTGTGTGCGGAAGGGGGGCGGAGAGCCGATGGAGGAACAGCAGATCTACGAGGTAACCCAGGCCAACGAATACATAAAAGCGCTGCTGGACGGCGCTCCAACCCTGCAGAACATCTGCATTCGGGGCGAACTGTCCAACTACAAGATCTATCCTTCGGGGCACCACTATTTCACCCTGAAGGACGCCGACAGCGCCCTGCGGTGCGTGATGTTCAAAAGCTCCGCCGGGAAACTGCGGTTCCGGCCGGACAGCGGAATGAAGGTCATCGCCGCGGGCCGAATCACGGTGTTTCCCCGGGACGGGGCGTATCAGCTCTATTGCAGCACTCTGTCGCCGGACGGCGTCGGAGATCTGTACGTGGCCTTTGAGCAGCTCAAAACCAAGCTGCTGGAGGAGGGGCTGTTCGACCGGTCCCACAAAAAATCTCTGCCGCTCTATCCGGAACGGATCGCCATCATCACCTCTTCCGCCGGCGCGGCGGTACACGACATGATCCGGATTCTCCGGCGGCGCTATCCGCTGGCAAGGGTGATTCTGCTGCCGGTGCGGGTGCAGGGAACGGAAGCACCGCCGGAAATCGCGGGCGCCATCCGCTATACCAACCGGTGGCGTGTGGCCGACCTGATCATCACTGGCCGGGGCGGCGGTTCCATAGAGGATCTTTGGGCCTTCAACGACGAGCGGGTTGCCCGGGCCATCTATGAGTCCCGGCTGCCGGTGATCTCCGCGGTGGGCCACGAGCCGGATGTAACCATCTCGGATTTTGTGGCGGACGCGCGGGCTTCCACGCCCTCCAACGCGGCGGAGATCGCCGTGCCGGATCAGGCGGAGCTGCTGCGCCGGCTCCAGGGAACGGGCGCTCAGCTGGCACAGACAGAGGCCGCGCGGCTGAAGACTCTGCGCCAGAAGCTGGATGCTTTGGCGCAGAAGCGGGTGCTGAAGCAGCAGACGGCGTATGTTCAGGATCGGCGGATGGGCCTGGTGCATCTTCAGCAGCGGCTCTCCGACCTGTCGGGCAGTCTTCTCTCCCGGAAGCGGGAGCGGTATTCGGCTCTGGCTGCCGCGCTGGACGCTATGAGCCCGCTGAAGGTGCTTGGCCGGGGCTACGCCATGGCACGGACAGCCGACGGCGCGATCCTTAAAAGCTACCGGGATGTCCCCGTTGGCAGCCGGATCGATGTGACACTGGGCGAGGGCGGCTTTCTCTGTACGGTAGAGACCGCCTATGACAAGGAGGAACACAGATGAGTGAAAAAAAACGGACGTTTGAAGAGCAGATTGCCCGGCTGGAAGCCATTGTCTCCCAGCTGGAGCGGGGAGATGCTCAGTTGGCGGAGTCCCTGGCCCTGTTTGAGGAGGGGACGAAACTGATTGCCTCCTGCGGCGGAATGCTGGATCAGGCGGAGCAGAAGGTGGTCAAGCTGATGAAGGGCTCCGACGGCGCGCCGGTGGAGCTTCCCTTCGAGGATGGGGATCAGGCGGAATAGCGCTGCCGCTTTTACGAAAGGATGTAACCGATGGAACACGCTGCGTTTGACGAGAGATACGGCGCCTACCGGCAGGCGGTGGAGGAGTTCCTGGACGGTCTGTTCCGGGAGCAGGTACCCTACGGCGACCTGTACGACTCCATGCGGTACAGTCTGCTGGCCGGCGGAAAGCGAATCCGCCCGGTTCTCGCATTGGAGTTTGCCCGCCTGGGGGGGATGGACTGGAAAGCCGCCCTTCCCGTGGCCTGTGCGCTGGAGCTGGTGCACACCTATTCGCTGATCCACGACGATCTGCCCTGCATGGACAACGACGACCTCCGGCGGGGCAAACCTACCAATCACAAGGTTTACGGCGAGACTCTGGCGGTGCTTTCCGGCGATGCGCTCCAGCCCGAGGCGTTCCGGCTGGCGCTCTCCGCTCCCGGCATCTCCCCGGAGCGGCGGGCCGACTGCGCGCTGCTGCTGGCCCAGGCGGCGGGCGCGGACGGCATGGTGGGCGGCCAGGTGCTGGATACGCTGCACGACACACGAACCGCTGAGGAGCTGACGCTGGTCTGCCGAATGAAAACCGGAGTCATGATCCGTGCCGCCGCCCTCATGGGCTGCGCCGCCGCGGGCGCCGACCGGGCGCTGCGGGACGCGTCGGGAGAGTATGCCGCCCAGCTGGGACTGGCGTTTCAGATCCGGGACGACATGCTGGACGTGATCGGCAGCGAGTCCGCCTTCGGAAAACCCATTGGCTCCGACCGCAAGGAGGGGAAGATCACCTTCATGGACGTGCTGGGGCCGGAGGGCTGCGCCGAGGCTATTCAAATCTGCACGGAGCGGGCCAGGGCCGCGCTGGAACCGGTGAAGGGAAGCGAGTTCCTGCTGGATCTGGCCGGGCGGCTGGCAGAGCGCGACAAGTGAAAAAAACGCCGGGCAGCCTGCGCTGCCCGGCGTTTCTCAGCGGTGGAGCAGGGCAGTCCCTACATCGCGGACGGCGGGAGAAAAATTCATCATTTGTATATACTGAATATGTTGTATATTTATTGAAATCATGCTATACTGCAGTATGAAGTGGCGGCGCAGTATTCTAGTCAGAACTGCCGTTTCCTAAGGAGGGCCTAAAAATTCTCTAAAGGGCACATCGATGAAACCTCTGGTGCTTGCTTGATACGCCCAGTTTTGGGTGGGTGCTGGGGGGAAGCGCGGTGTTACAGCCGCGCTTGCGGATTCAGGGCGCTATCCAATGGCATGGTTAATCCGACCCTGTTTTCGTGGAGACCTGTTCTTGTGCGCAGACGTACTCCCTTGTGGTATTTTCGGCCTGCGTACGAAACAGATTAGGAACCTGCAATGCGGTGCATCGGATGAAATTCATCCGTAACGCTGTGTGCAGACGTAGCCTGCCTTGCGTGGGTCTGGTGGATACGAGGCCAGGCCGCTAGCTCCGGCCGGAGCACGGCGGCCCCCTGCTCGCTGAAACCTCGCCTGCAAAAGAGGCTAAAGAAACGGATAGGCTGTGGTGGAAAACACCTAGGCTGTCCATTTTGGGGCAGAAAAAGGATTGCAGTGCGGACTAAGTGGCAATCGGGTCGTACAGTCGGCAACGTTGTACTGCGGTACTGAAAGGGAAACCGCCTTCATCGGCAACGAAAGGCGTGCCGCGGGGAAAACCAACCCGTACCTAAGCCGTAAGATTTACTTTTTCTGCTGCCGCCGCTTCAAAATAACATCTCGTTTTCCGCTCGGAGGGCGAATCATTGAGTAAAAAAGAAAAACGCAATAAAAAGCCCGCCGATCTGCCAGCTTATCGCTGGGCATCCCGGGTGGTTTTCCTGGCCATCGCGCTGTCTGCGGCTTTGAGTCTGGTGTCCGAGGCGACACTGGACGGAGCCAGCGTCGCAGTGGCAATTTTGATTTTAAGTTTGTTTATCCTGCTGGGCATCGTGTTCGACGTGATCGGCGTTGCCGTCACCGCCGCCGACGCCCGGCCTTTCCATGCAATGGCCGCCCACAAGGAAAAGGGCGCCGCAGAGGCGCTGCGGCTTCTGAACAACGCCAGCCACGTCAGCAGCATCTGCAACGACGTGGTGGGCGACATCTGCGGTATCGTCAGCGGCACCACCGCCGCCGTTATCGTGGCACGGCTGCAGGGCTCTCTGGGCATTCGGACCATTTTTCTGTCCGTGGCCGGGACCGCGCTGATCTCCGGCCTGACCATCGGCGGCAAGGCACTGGGCAAAACCTTCGCCATTGACCGGAGCACCCAGGTGGTGTACGCGGTTGGGCGGTTTTTGCACCTGTTTCAAGGCGCTTTTAAAAGAGCATAAGGAGATACCATTGTGATTCTTGAAAAGATCCACTCGCCCGCCGACGTAAAACTGCTCAGCGGGGAGGAGTGCCGCCAGCTCTGTGGGGAACTGCGCACTTTTCTGGTGGAGCAGGTCTCCAAAACCGGCGGACATCTGGCATCCAATCTGGGTGCGGTGGAGTTGACGGTTGCCATCCACCGGGTGTTCGATACCGAGTCGGACCGACTGGTGTTCGATGTGGGCCATCAATGCTATGTGCACAAGGCTTTGACGGGCCGACAGGAGCTGTTTTCCACTCTGCGGCAGTTCGGGGGCCTGTCCGGGTTTCCGAAACCCTACGAGAGCGAGCACGATGCGTTCATCGCCGGGCACGCCTCAAACTCCGTCTCCGTGGCGCTGGGCATGGCCCGTGCCAGGACGCTGATGGAGAAACAGTACAGCGTGCTGGCGCTGATCGGCGACGGGGCACTCTCGGGCGGCCTTGCCTACGAGGGATTGAACAATGCCGGTGCCTCCCGGGAGCCGCTGATCGTGATCCTGAACGATAACGGAATGTCCATTAATCCCAACGTGGGAGCCATGAGCAAGCATCTGACCCGATTGCGTTCCAAGCCGGCGTATTACCACTTTAAAAAATGGTACCACAGTCTGTTCGGTCAGCATCCGATGAGCAGCGGACTGTACCGGTTCAACCACCGGCTGAAAACCCTTCTGAAACGGGCGGTTCTGCCCAACAGTACCCTGTTTGAGGATATGGGCTTTACCTATCTCGGACCCATCGACGGCCACGACCTGGAGCGGATGTGCAATGTGCTGGAATGGGCCAGAGAACTGAACGGCCCGGTGGTGGTGCATGTGAAAACCGTCAAGGGCAAGGGCTATTCCTTTGCTGAGGAAAATCCTGGTAAATATCACGGCGTTTCGCCGTTTGATCCCACCACCGGTCTGGTTAAGGTAACGGGAGCCGAGACATTTTCCTCCGTATTCGGAAAAACGCTGTCAGACGCTGCCCTGCAGGATTCCCGCATCTGCGCCATCACCGCCGCTATGGCGGACGGCACGGGTCTGACCTCTTTCGCGAAGAAATTTCCGAGACGTTTTTTTGACGTCGCCATTGCGGAGGGACACGGCGTGGCGATGGCAGCCGGCATGGCCAAACAGGGTCTGATCCCGGTTTTCGCCATCTACTCCACTTTTTTGCAGCGTGGATACGACATGTTGATTCATGATATCGCCCTGCAGGAACTGCATGTGGTGCTGGCGGTGGACCGGGCCGGGCTGGTCGGCTCTGACGGAGAGACCCATCACGGCTGCTTCGATGCGCTGTTTCTGTCCGAAATTCCCGGTTTCACAGTGCTTTGTCCTTCCAACTTCGCGGAGCTGCGGGGGATGCTGCGCACCGCGCTGTTTGACTGCACCGGGCCGGTAGCGGTCCGCTATCCCCGGGGAGGGGAGGGGGCGTTCCGTGCGAACACCACCGGTGCGGCGGCGGTCCGGCTTCGTCAGGGCAGCGACGTGACGCTTCTGGCCTACGGTGTGATGATCAACAACGTGCTGGCGGCGGCGGAACTGCTCGCGAAGCAGGGCGTCAATGCGGAGGTTCTGAAGCTGAACCGGATTGCACCGCTGGATCGGGAGACGATTGATGAGTTCTTCGGTCATACGGACTGCCTGCTGGTGGCGGAGGATTCCTTCGGTCCGGGCTGTGTCGGTCAGCGGGTGGCCGCAATTCTGGCGGAGCTGGGGAAGGCTCCCAAAAAACTGATTCTAAAGAATCTGGGCAAGAAATTTGCTCCGGAGGGCACGGTTGCCCAATTGGAGCACAGAATAGGACTCGACGCGGAGAGCATTGCGCGGACGGTACTGGAGGAGAGAGGATGCGGCTAAAAACAAGATTAGACGTCCTTCTGGTGGAGCAGGGACTGCAGGAGAGCCGGCAAAAGGCCCAGGCAATCATCATGAGCGGGCTGGTATTTGTGAATGGCCAGCGGGTGGACAAGCCGGGTACCGCGATTCCCAATGATGCAAAAATTGAAATTCGGGGCAATCCCCTGCATTATGTGAGCCGGGGCGGGCTGAAGCTGGAAAAGGCCATGGCTTCGTTTCCCATCCGCCTGCAGGGCGCCGTCTGCGGTGATATCGGGGCATCTACCGGCGGTTTTACCGACTGCATGCTGCAAAACGGAGCAACGAAGGTTTATGCCGTGGACGTGGGCTACGGACAGCTTGCCTGGTCACTGCGCAGCGATCCCCGGGTGGTTTGCCTGGAGCGGACCAACGCCCGGTATCTGACCCGGGAGCAAGTTCCCGACGTGCTTGATTTTGCTTCGGTGGACGTGAGTTTTATCTCATTGAAGCTGATTCTCCCGCCCCTGTGTGCCCTCCTGAAGAACGCCGGTCAAACGGTATGCCTGGTGAAGCCCCAGTTCGAGGCAGGACGGGAAAAGGTGGGCAAAAAGGGAGTCGTCCGGGATCCTGCGGTGCATCTGGAGGTACTGGAAGCGTTCTTTATGCATGCAAAGGAATCCGGCTTTACAGTCGTTGATGTAACATACTCTCCTATCAGAGGCCCGGAGGGAAACATTGAGTATCTGGGCTATCTGCAAAAAGGGGAGCTGCCGGAACGGACATTTGATCTGACAGCCCTGGTCGAGGAATCCCATCTGGTGCTGCAGGAGCACGGAGGAGAGAGTACATGAAAAAAATCATTCTCTGTCCAAACCCCAGCCGGGACCGGGAGATGAAAGCAACCCGGGCGGCCATGGAGATTCTGAACGAAGCCGGATTTGCGACAGTGGTTTGCTCTCCCTTCCGGGATCAAAAGGACGGTACGTTCGGCGATATCCCGGTGCGTCCCCTGCAGCCGGAACTGCGCAGCAGCGACATGCTGATCACCCTTGGCGGCGACGGCACCATTCTCCATCTGGCCAAGCTGGTTGCGGTGAACAAAATCCCTGTGCTGGGCATCAACATGGGCAGTCTGGGCTTTATTGCGGAGCTGGAAGCGACCGAGCTGGACGCACTCCGCAAACTGAAGAACTGGAATTTTGAGACGGAATCCCGGATGATGCTGGATGTGACCGTCCAACGGGAGGGCAAGACCATCTATACCAATCTGGGTCTGAACGACGCCGTGATCCGGGAGGGCCCCATTTCCCACGTCATTCACCTGAGCATCTCCTCCGACAACCGCCATCTGGCGGACATCGCCGGCGACGGTGTGATCGTCTCCACCCCCACGGGTTCCACGGCCTACTCGCTTGCGGCGGGCGGTCCTGTGGTGGAGCCGGTGGCGCAGGCTTTGGTGATCTGCCCCATCTGCACCCATAACATGCGCTTTTCATCGTATGTGCTGTCCCCGGACCACGAGCTGACCATCCGCATGGTGCGCAACGGCCGCAAGCCGGTGTATCTGTTCGTGGATGAAAGCCATGCTTTCACGCTCCGGCCGGACGATGTGGTGTGCGTCCGGAAATCCAAACATGTGACCAGGCTCGTACGTTTATCGGAGAAGAGCTTCTGCGAAATATTCGCAAAAAAAATGTTACCGGGAGGGCAGGATCATGAAAAATGACCGGCAATCTATTATTTTAGAGATCATTAGCGACGAAAATATCGAGACTCAGGAGCAGCTGCTGGAACGCCTGCAGGCCCGTGGCATTACCAGCACCCAGGCCACCATCTCCCGGGACATCAAGCAGATGCATCTCATCAAGGAGCCGGTGGGGCAGGGAATTTACAAGTACGCGGTCTCCGGCAACCGCACCAAGCTGAATTTTGCGGAGAAGCTGCGTACTATCTTCCGGCAGAGCATCACCAGCATTGACTGCGCTCAGAATCTGGTGGTGGTCAAAACCATGCCGGGGCTTGCATCCGCCGCCTGTGCGGCGCTGGACGACATGAACATCGGATTTATGCTGGGCAGTCTGGCCGGGGACGACACCGCGTTTCTCGTGATGAAGGACACGGAGTCTGCCGTCAGCTTTTGCAAGGAAATTCAGGAGATGCTGTAAAGAGAAAGCGGGGAGGGCGCAATGCTGTTACTGCTTCACATTGAGGACATTGCAGTCATCGAGGAGGCGGATATTGAATTCCGTCCCGGTTTTAACGCCCTGACCGGCGAAACCGGAGCGGGAAAGTCCATCGTCATCGACGCGATGGGAGCGGTTCTGGGGGGACGGACCTCCCGGGATCTGATCCGCACAGGCGCTGATCATGCTTTTGTCAGCGCCCAGTTTTCCGGCGTTTTGAAGGACTTACCGGGACTTGCGGGCAACGGCATCGCCCCGGACGAGGACGGGAATTTGTTGCTGCAGCGGGAAATCGGGGCAGACGGCAAGAATGTCTGCCGGGTCAACGGTCGGCCGGTAACGGTGGCACAGCTCCGGGAAATCGGCACTGACCTGCTCAATATCCACGGCCAGCACGATGGTCAGCAGCTGCTGGACGAAGAGCAGCACTGCGCATACCTGGACCGCTTCGGCAGGACAGATTCGATGCTGCGGGCGTATCAGGAGAAATACGGTGCCATGCACCGTTTGGAGGAAAAGATCCGTACCCTGCAGATGGACGAGGCGGAGAAGGCCAGAAAGATGGACTCTCTGCGCTTCCAGATCGACGAACTGGAGCGGGCACAGCTCCAGAGCGGCGAAGAGGAGGAGCTTCTGTCGCGCCGTAATCTGCTGCGCAATGGGGAGAAATACCTTTCGGCACTTTCCGGCGCAGACTACTGTCTCAGCGGTGACGATGAGAACGAGGGTGCCGTTGCCCGGCTGAAGGATGCCGAGGAGTCCCTCGCGGGTATCCGAAACCTGGGGGAAGAGCTCCTGGACCTCTACAAACGATTGGAAAATGTCCGCTGTGAAGCGTTTGACCTTGCCGAGATTATCCGTGATAAGCGACAGGAATTCGACTTCTCGCCCGAGGAACTGGACGCAGTGGAAGCACGGAGTGATCAGCTTTACCGATTGAAGAAGAAGTACGGTACCACAGTAGAGGACGTGTTGGCCTATCTGGAACGGTGCCGGGCCGAGCTGGACGCCATCGAGACGGCGGACGACACGCTGCTTCGATTGAGTGGACAGCTGGAGCGTGCCAGAGGCGAGGTTGTCACAGCCGGAGCTGCTCTGACAAAGGCGCGGCGGGCCTCCGCTGCTGTGTTGGAACAGCGCATTCTCTCCGAGCTTCACGATCTGGATATGAACAAAGTTCGCTTCCATACTGAATTTTCCGAGAAGGCACCCGCGGCCGACGGCTGCGATACCGTTCGGTTTCTGATGTCTGCCAACGCAGGGGAGGATCTGAAACCCATCGCAAAGATTGCATCCGGCGGTGAGCTGGCACGGATCATGCTGGCACTGAAAAACGTGCTGGCGGAACAGGAATCCATCGGAACTCTGGTGTTTGACGAGGTGGATACCGGCGTCTCCGGACGGGCTGCCCAGAAGGTAGCCCAGAAGATGGCTCAGGTCGCCCGCCACAAGCAGGTGCTGTGCGTAACCCATCTGCCCCAGCTGGCAGCCATGGGAGACACCCATTTTTCCGTGGAGAAAGGGGAGCGGGACGGCCGCACGTTTACCCAGGTGGTCTGCATGGACCGGGAGCAGCGCAAGGCGGAACTTGCCCGGCTCACCGGCGGCACGAAGATGACGGAAGCGCTTCTGCGGAGCGCAGGAGAGCTTCTGGACGAAGCGGAATCCTATAAAAAGACGCTGTGACTGCTTTTCTGGTTGACAATCCGGGAAAAATCGGATAAAATGCAGCATGATATGGCAAGGATGGGGAAGAGTACTCAGGCCGGCTTTGTAAAGAGAGCCTCTGCACGGTGAAAAGAGGAGAGAGACGCCTGACGAATACACCCCGGAGCTGACACCCGAACGGTTTTTTCCCAGTAGGCGTGTTCCGGGGGCGCCCGTTACCGCGCTGGGGCGCGGCTGCGCTCCGTGAGGCTCCGCCTGCGAGGGCGGGGTGAACCAGAGGTGGTACCGCGAATGTTTCGCCCTCTGTCCCTGCTCGGGACGGAGGGCGCTTTTTCCATGTGATATCATGATAAGAAGGAGTAAGGAAATGACGTGCTACGAGGAACTGGTGGCCCGCGGCCTGATTGCTCAGGTGACGGACGAAGAGGAGATCAAGCAGCTCATCAACAACGGCAAGGCCGTGTTTTATATCGGCTTCGATCCCACGGCAGACAGCCTGCACGTGGGCCACTTCATGGCTCTGTGTCTGATGAAGCGTCTGCAGATGGCCGGCAACCGGCCCATTGCCCTGATCGGTGGGGGAACCGGAATGATCGGCGACCCCTCCGGGCGGACGGACATGCGTCAGATGATGACGACGGAGACCATCCAGCACAACTGCGACTGCTTTAAACTGCAGATGGAGCGGTTCATCGACTTTGGCGAGGGCAAGGCCATGATGGTCAACAACGCCGACTGGCTGCTGAAGCTGAACTATGTCGAGCTGCTGCGGGAGGTGGGCGCCTGCTTCTCCGTCAACAACATGCTGCGGGCGGAGTGCTACAGGCAGCGCATGGAAAAGGGCCTGAGCTTCCTGGAGTTCAACTATATGATCATGCAGTCCTATGACTTCTACCACATGTTCCAGACCCTGGGCTGCAATATGCAGTTCGGCGGCGACGACCAGTGGAGCAACATGCTGTTCGGTACCGAGCTGATCCGCAAAAAACTGGGCAAGGACGCCTACGCCATGACGATCACCCTGCTGCTGAATTCCGAGGGCAAGAAGATGGGCAAGACCGCCAGCGGCGCCGTGTGGCTGGACCCCAACAAGACCAGCCCCTTCGAGTTCTATCAGTACTGGCGCAATGTGGGCGACGGGGACGTGCTCAAGTGCATCCGGATGCTGACCTTCCTGCCGCTGGAGCAGATCGACGAGATGGATCACTGGGAGGGCAGCCAGCTCAACCACGCCAAGGAGATTCTCGCCTTTGAGCTGACGAAGCTCATCCACGGCGAGGAAGAGGCAAAAAAGGCCGAGGAGACTGCGAAAGGCCTGTTCGCCGGCGGCGGCTCCACGGAACACATGCCCACCACCATTTTAACCGACAACCGGTTTGAAGGCGGTAAAATCAGCGCTGTCAACCTGCTGGTGGCCTGCGGACTGTGCGCCTCCAACGGCGACGCCCGCCGCCTGATTCAGCAGGGCGGCGTCGCCGTCAACGACAAAAAGGTGGAGACCATCGACATCGCCTTCTCTCAGGAAGCGTTTGCCGGCGAGGGATTGATTATTAAAAAGGGCAAGAAGATCTTCCACCGGGCCTCGCTCTCGGAAACGCCGGTCAAAAAAGGTATAAAATTCATGTGAATCACGGTGAACCGCAGACGCTGCCCCCTGCACCTGCTGTTCCGCTGAAATACAATTTGGAAAAAAGGAAACACAACGAATGATTACAGTCAGCGATGTCAGTCTGAACTTTTCGGGCCAACCGCTTTTCAAGCATGTGGACCTGAAATTTACCCCCGGCAACTGCTATGGCATCATCGGCGCCAACGGCGCCGGAAAAACCACGTTTCTCCGGATTCTCTCCGGCGATCTGGAGCCCTCTACCGGAGAGGTCATTATCCCGGCCAACGAACGGATGTCCGTTCTGAAGCAGGATCACTTCCAGTACGATCAGTATACGGTGCTGGATACCGTCATCATGGGCAATCAGCACCTCTACGACGTGATGAAAGAGAAGGATGCCCTTTACGAAAAAGAGGACTTCTCCGACGAGGACGGCGTGAAGGCCAGCGAGCTGGAGGGGGAATTTGCCGAGATGGACGGCTGGGAGGCAGAATCCAATGTCAGTCGGCTGATTCAGGGCCTGGGGCTGTCCAACGACATTCTGTACAGCGAGATGAATACCCTGACCGCCAAGGAAAAGGTGAAGGTACTGCTGGCCCAGGCACTGTTCGGCAAGCCGGACATCATTTTGCTGGACGAGCCCACCAACCATCTGGATCTGCAGGCCATCGAATGGCTGGAGGATTTCCTGATGGAGTACGAGGGGCTGATCATTGTCGTGTCCCATGACCGGTACTTCCTGAACACCGTCTGCACCAGCATTGTGGATGTGGATTACGGCAAGATTAAAATGTACGTGGGCAACTACGACTTCTGGTACCAGTCCAGCCAGCTGATTCAGAAGATGATGCGGGATCAGAACCGGAAAAACGAGGAGAAGATCAAGGATCTGCAGAGCTTTATCGAGCGGTTCTCCGCCAACAAGTCCAAGTCCAAGCAGGCCACCTCCCGCCGCAAGCTGCTGGATAAGCTCTCGGTGGAGGACATGCCTTCATCCTCCCGCCGGTATCCCTTCGTCGGATTTAATATGGATCGGGAGCCGGGCAAGGAGATCCTCACGGTGGAGAATCTCACCAAGACCATGGACGGGGTCAAGGTGCTCGACCACGTATCCTTCCGGGTCAACCGGGGGGACAAGATCGCTTTCGTGGGCGAAAACGAGATAGCCAAAACCACCCTGTTCAAAATTCTGATGGAAGAGGAAGAGCCGGACGAGGGGAGCTTCAAGTGGGGAACCACCATCACAACCTCCTACTTTCCGTTGGACAACTCCGCATTTTTCAACGACTGCAATCTGAATCTGGTGGAGTGGCTGGGTCAGTACACCACCGAGACCACGGAGTCCTTCATGCGCGGTTTCCTGGGCCGAATGCTGTTCTCCGGCGACGAGGTGTTCAAGCCCGTGAAGGTTCTCTCCGGCGGCGAGAAGGTGCGCTGTATGCTCTCCCGCATTATGCTGTACGGCTCTAACGTGCTGGTGCTGGATCAGCCCACCAACCATCTGGATCTGGAGTCCATCACCGCCGTGAACGACGGCCTGATCGACTTCAAGGGCGTGGTTCTGTTTGCCTCTCACGATCACGAATTCGTCCAGACCATCGCCAACCGGATCATTGAATTTGTGCCCGGCGGCATGATCGACAAGCCCTGCACCTTCGACGATTATATCGAGGCGCAGCGCGAGGGGATGTCTGCCCAAATACAATAACACATAAGGACAGCGCCTGCCCGGAATGAAGGGCACCCCAATTGTTAGACAGTATGATATACTGAATAACGATTGGGGTGTTTTACTATGCCAAAAGGGATACCAAATAAGCGCTACACGC
>JGI20225J20221_1000335_pt2 | contig 93586 bp, 107 predicted proteins | sample BioMet4_FD_20221 | JGI IMG/M metagenome (IMG submission 20221) | reverse complement strand
AGGAACCTGTAAAACGGAAAGGCTCATTGAAGCCGTATATTTTCTGGAGGTTCATCAGGCGCGGAACTCATCAAGGCGCGGGAATAAAATCCCATTCAGACGCCGGATAGATTCAAGCAAGCCAACTTGTCGTCAAAATCGGTGTTGCAAAAACGGGAGTGACCATAGATTCCGTTTTCCAAGCGGACCCCTCATTGAGGACATCATGACGATCCCACCAAAGATGGCCGCACCGGCCACCACGACGTCGACCGCTGAAATGATGTAGCCCACAATTTTATTCTCATCCCGGACAACCTTCACCTCGGCATAGAGTTTTGCATAGCCGGTTCTGAGCGATCGGGACTGCTCCAGCAGGCTGGTATTTTCAGCCCGTAAGGCCCGCAAACAGGCCATACAGTCATCATCCGTTTTCGCCCGGCGTGCGGCCTCAAACTGGGCCATGATGAATGCCCTGATCTCATCCACAAACTGAATCCGGATGAAACCATCCTGGAGATGCATAGCCGCCACCGTGTTGGCCGTATTCACCAGTTTCCGGGCCTCCAGGTTGATCATGGTTTCGGCCCAGGCACGGGGATTCTGGCCGGGTAAAAGCAACGTGTCCATTTTATCGCCTCGCTTATCTGTTTCTGAAAGCATATTCCCGAAACGAGTTTTGACAACAAAAAAAGGGCACGCTGCCCTGCAGAACTCACTGATGCCGCATCGCGGCATGGAGGCGCCAGCTGAAGCCAGACAGGGAGAGAAAGTCGACGGGCGCCGTGACCGGCGTAAGCCGCTGCGGTTTGAAAGGTTCTGCCTGTCCCATCCCTTACCCTGCAAAGCCATACCCGCGAACCGCCACGCCTGGTAGTGACGTGCGCGGTCGGAGTGAGCCCGTCGAGGCCAGAGGCCGTTGACGGGCTGTATCTCCGCGTTAGCGCCGTGAGGCGCTTACGAGCGTGTATAGCGGGCTTGTCGCGACGCTAACTGCAGCTGCTTTGATTTCTAGTTACAACATCCCTCTTAAAGCGAGGGTGTTCCGGCCCTTCGGGCCGGGGCGGCGTCGGTTTAGCAGGGGTCAGGTATTTATGCGGTGCCTGGTTCTGGCGAGAATGGGGCCCGGCGCCTGCGACGGGAGGTACTTTTGATTTCCTTCTGAGCGCGCGGCCGTGAGGCCGCTGCATGCGAAGGCATTTTACGTTATCCACAGAGTGGCCGAAGACAAAGATCCACTCTGGAATGTAATGAACAGAGAGATAAAAAACGTGAAGTAAGATTGTTTTGCGGAATGTCTTTTATTCATTTCCGGGTTACTTAACTTATTCGTTTGCGGATTTCTGTGAAAAAAAAAGAGACAGTGGCCATTACGGGCCATTACGACCGGCAGAACGTCATGGTGACCGGAAGAAGAAAGGAGTGAAGGATGAAAAATGAGCAGAATGGCCGAAAAAAACCAGCACGAAAAGCCCCGGTGAGGGGCCTGTAAACAGGAAGACTGCTGTGTCGTCTGTGACTAATCCGGTGGAGAAAGCGCCAGATCCAGCTGGTAAAGATGCTGGATGGCCAGCGCCTTCAGGCGCTCAGATGTGCACCAGTACGCTTCGTCAGGCGGCAGGGTGCGGTAAATCCATTCAGACATTGCATGGAGTCGTTCATCTGCCGGCAGCTTAATCAGGTTGTTGGCACGTTTACGCTCCGCGCCTTTTTTGCGCCGGTAAACGAGTGCCTCCTGACGCTTACGGCCAGACCAGCATTTCCGCGCAGAGTGGGCCTGAACATCATCATGTTCGCTCATCACCCCTTCCCGGATCAGCTGCTCACGCTCGGCGCTCTGACGGAGCTTCTTCTCCTGCTCTTTAAACAGCTTGTCCATATCGACGCCCAGCATCTGGAATCCCACAGGGGTGATATAGACATACGTTGGCAGCCAGGTGCGGGATTCACGATCCCAGGCGCGTTCTTCCGCGAGACCCAGAACACCAAACCGTACCTGTTCCTCAATAAGCCGTGAAAGGCGTGACACCGTCACCTCCGTTTCAGAAATGACATTGCCTTTTGCGTCCTTTGCACTGAGCTCTTTTGCAAGACGGGAGATACACATGCCGACGGTATGCTTGCCGGCATCACAGAAGCTGATGAGCACTGGCCAGAGCGCATCGAGCAGGCGCTGACGTTCCGGACGGAAGCCATATTTACGCCCCGCCTTACGGCGGCCGGCGACATAGAGAGGGTGACGAGAAACATGCATGCGCAGGCTGACCTGTCCGGTTTCTTTATCTTTTTTCACCAGGCGATTGTAGGCATGACCGAGCTGTCCGGAGAGCTTTTTATAATGCTCCGGGCGATACCAGGCCGGGTTCTCACACTTGGCTTTTGTGGAATGCTCACCGCGTTTGCGGCGGGTGAGTTTTTTGACTGGTGCAATGAGGAAATTACCCTGAGTGCCGGCATCGACATCCTGCCAGAAACGGGTTAGCTCATCTTTCGGTAGATCTGACCAGTGAACAGAAATCTGATTGTCATTCACGGCGGCCTGTTCTTATGGCGGCCGGGTGTTGTTTTCTATGGTGCATGCGTTATAATCCTTCACAGGCAACGCGCCTGCTTTTGGACCCCCTGATATCTGACTCTTCCGCCAAGTTGATGACAGATTTCGGGGGGTTTGTGCATTCAGGCTCCGGGAAATCCCGTTACCTGCTCCTGAACGTTTTACTGGACACGTCCTGTCCCTGTTTGTTTCCGGAAGTCCGCATTTCTTCCGTAAAACCATCTTCTGCCACCCGTCAGCCTCACCACAAAGCTGTCAAACCGTCAGTTTGAGTTAGGTCACAAAAGTAATCTGAATCAACAATCTGTCCCACCACAAGACGATCGCTGACGATCCGAATAATACCTTCTCGTCAGTAATTTTTCCAGATGTTAGACCAGATAACCGTCCATAGTTTGCATGCTAATTGTCCTTAAGGGACTATAACCGGCAGCGCTCGCCGCAGTATCAGGCCGGCAGGCCTGATCGAGGAAGCGCAGGAGAACGGAACGGGAAGATGGCATTTACGCGCGGAACATGAAAAACAGTCTCTGGCGGGAGACGTTCTTCGGACTGAGGATCATTTCACTTTGGTGGCTTTCCGGATTGCTGCCTGAAGTCTTTCAGCGGTTACGGCTTCCGGGAACACCGTGATGGTGTCGGGAGTCGCCCCGCTAACGGGCATGACGATGATCCCCGGCGTTCCGGTGAGTCCCAGTTCCTCTGCCAGGTTACTGTTTTTCTCAAGGGACGCGGTATGGTTGCCCGGCACAGAGGCGGCCAGCCCTGCCTTTGACGCTGCCGCGAGTATATCCTCTGCCGTCAGCTTGCCTTCATTATGGCCGGTGGCGTAAATGGCATTGTGATAGGTGACATAGGCCTGAGGCCCTTTCTGTTGCCAGACCGTCAACCCCTGCTGTGCAGCCTGAAGTGAAGCTTCCCAGCGACCACCAAATATTGGCCACTCCTTAAAGAGGTAGCGGACGTCCGGCTGCGCTTTCATGACCTTCTCCAGCTCCGGCGCGAAGCGGCTGCAGAACACGCACTGGTAATCAAAGAATTCAATCACCGCGACCTTTGCATTATCAGGCCCGTAAGCCGGGGTGTCCGGATCATGCAGAAGGTTCGCCTGATTCTCCATCACGCTGAGTGCAGACATCTTCTGCTTACGTGTCTCCTGCTGTTCCTGCAGCTTACGACTGACCGTCACCAGTATCTCCGGGTGCGACACCAGGTAGTCAGCAGCGATTTCGCCGATACGTGCCTCCTGCTCCGGGCTGAATAAGGGCTGAGGGGCCGAAGCGTGTGCCATTGAAATAAAGCCAATGTATGTTGTAACTATTAATGCTGCTAATTTGTTTGCTTTCATAGCCTGATTCTCATGATTAAAAGGGGGATTAACGTTCTTTCTGAATGGTTCGAGTGAGGGTCTGTTCTTCACGCTCCGGCATGCGGCCGCGTTCAGTATTTTCTGCCGCCCTGAGCATGTCTCGTTCAGAGTTTGCCAGATCTGCAATCACACGCGATGCCCGCGACTGTTCACCAGCGGTCTTGTCAGCACCTTCCAGCTCGCTTCTGACGCCTGCAGCGGCTTTTATTTCCTGTCCATCGGTGTTTTCCTCACCTCTGACCCTGGCGATCACATCCGCATCCGGGTTGAGTGGTTCCGGTTTACGCGGGTTAATGTCTTCCGGTTTCAGTCTGATCACCTCTTCCTGTGGAACTTCCGCCAGCAACGACTCCGGCTGCCTGCTCCGTCCGGCTTCTTCATTGCGAACCTGGTCTGCCAGCATTTGCTCGCGCAGCTGCTGTACGTTCTGTTCGTCCGTCAGCGTGGAGACAATACCCGGCGACACATCCTGTTTTGTCCCACCGCTTACCTTAAGCAGCCATGCTGAAGGCGGTTCATCACCGGTCTGCCAGACCACGCCGTCCTTTGGATGATTTCGTACTGCATCGAGTGCAGCCGTCAGGTCGCTGGCCACAATCGTGTTTCCGGACTGACTCCGCTGCAGCACGGCGCCACGTGCACGCTCTGTCATGACCATTCGTGTCTCCCCCTGAGTCATCCGTCCTTCCGGGCTGGAAACCAGGGAAACCAGGGCCAGGCCCGCACTCCTGCCATTGTTGTCATACACCGGTAGCGCCAGCGCCGGTTCAGGATAGCGCCGGGTGGCCGGGATGATTTTTGCCGTCAGTGACGCATCCTGCATGCCCTGATGGCGCACCCAGGCGCGACCGATGGCCGTTTTATTCACCGGCTGCCCCATTGCCCAGATGGCTTTCGCCTGTTTGCGCTGCGTTTCCGGTGCCAGCGCATCGTGCGCCGTTTTGATATCACGCTCCGGTGTTTTTACCGCCTTAACCCAGTCCTCTTTCCCGTCGGTGTATATCTGGACGTGCTCTTTCACGCGTGAGGCTGAAATGTAGAAGGCACGACGGGAAGCCAGTGCCTTACGTCCGTCTTTCGTGCCCTCAAGCGCAATGACATAATCACTGCTGGCCCCCTGTGCGCCGTAGCCGGTGACGGCCCAGCCGTAGTCGATATGCTGCTGCGCCCGGACCTTCTCCGGATTGATGGTGACGCGACCGTTCTCCCCTTTCAGATGGATATTCCCCTCCTCGCTGACCGACTCCACCGTATAGCGCTGGTTGGCCATCTGCCCCTGTTCGCGATCGGTCGCCGTGAACTTAAGCAGATCGCCGGAACGGACTTCCATCTCGCTGCGGCGAAACAGCTGCACGTCACCGGTGATCAGCTCCTTAGGTGAAATCAGAGCAATCTTCCCTTCCTCATCACGTACCGTCACCGTTCTGCCGTTACGGTCAACAGCCACCACATCCTGGTAGCGGTCACCGCGTTTAACCACCATCCCTGCTTCCCAGGCCTCTGTTTTGTTGAACTCATGGCGCGTATGGGTGATTTTATCGAGCACAGGCACCTTAATGGCCTTCTCCCCCAGTTCTCCCCTCGCTGCAAGCGCGGCATGAATGCCGGCATTTATCGCCTTACGGTCGGCGTTCAGCTGCGCAATGATGAGCGTACGGGACCGCGCCTCCGGCGTCCGGTCCTTCCAGTCAGCCACGATGTCGCTAACAGGCGTCTCCGTTTCCTGAATCGCACTTTCCGGGAGCGCGGCTGAAGCGCTACGCGCCACACGGTCAGCCGGCTGGGTTTCAATGCGCTGCAGGGCCGCATCGATCCGGTTATCAATGATGTCGTGGACTGCGCCGCGCAGCTGCAGGTCTTTCTGACGGACGATTTGCTTCATGATGGCCACATCCATCGGGCTTCGCTCCTGCATCAGCTTAAACGGCGCGCCCACGTCGACCGCTTCAAACTGGTCGATATCCCCCATCGAGACTGCACGTCCGCCACCGCTGGCAATAGCCTGGAACAATGCCGCCGTATCCTGGTTGCCTGCCATTGATGATTCATCGATAAGAAACACCTGTCCTTTATAGTCGGGCTTCCCGCCTGCGGCCATCGCCTGGTCATGCTCAACGACAAAGGATTTGATGGTCTGCGCCCGGACACCGACGTCGCTCATTTCTTTCACCGCCTGGTGCGTAGGAGCTAGCCCCGTCATCACCGGACGAACGTCCGCCGGCAGGGTCTCCAGTGCAGATATCACCGCCTTCAGCTGCGTGGTTTTCCCCACGCCGGCATAGCCCTGAATCCCGATAAACTGATCCGTGGTACCCAGCACCAGGGTGGTCGCCTTTTTCTGGCCATCCGTCAGGCCGTTCAGCACGGCCTCCGGTACCTGTTCCAGCAACGGCTGCTGCGTACCTTTCCCTTCCTCCACCACACGCAGAATGGCTTTCTCCATCTCCCAGGTGGACCGGGAAACCAGTACCGGCTCTCCCCCTGAGGATACGGACAACAGCTCGCCATTTTTAATCATCGCGCCAATTTCATTCCCGATGGCCTCAAGGTCGGGATGATATTTCTGCGCTTCCGTCGCCAGCTTGAGCTCATTGATCACCACGGTGCGCTGGTCGTTAATGGCACGCCAGACGGCCAGGCCCGCATCCGTCCGGACGCTGTCATGCAGTGAATCAACCGCCTGACTGACGTCCTGATGACCGCTCAGGTTTCTGACCAGCTGCACGGGAGAGGCATTGGTCTTCATGCGCTGCAGCCGGGCTTCCGCCCGGTCCTGCACTTCGGCGGTGAACACTTCCGCCCGGTGGCCACTCTGTGCCAGCGAGTTCATGGTCTGGGTCGAAATGTCGCGGCTGTTCAGCGCGGCCAGCACCACGCCGGTGTCGTTATCCCGGCCGCCCGGCGCGGTCACATAAGCATGTGAAAGATAGAGCGGCTGGTCTTTTGGCAGCGTCAGGGTGTCTTCCCCCCGTTTCACCTCAATCCCCTTTTCACTTATCCCGGTCACCTCAAGACGATCTTTGGCCTTCAGGCTGTGCTCGCGGTCGCCCGCCACGGACAGCAGTTTTTCGCCGGTGGCCACGCTGAGGGTTTCACGGCTGAAGAGACGCCAGTCAGCGCTGATATCGCCGATTTTCATCCGGGTCAGCACCCCATCCCCGTCGATAAGCGAGAGGACTCGCGTGTCCTCATGCACCCGGTCAATCACATAGGACTTACGCTCTTTTGCGTCCGTGCGATCCTCAAGCACCATGCCGGAACGGTATGAACCGGGCATGCGCCGCGTTTTGCTGTCGAGCCAGACCGGCTGCCGGGCCTCTATCTCCACGCCGTCACGCCCCAGTTGTCCTGCGTTCTGCAGCGCCTCTCGTACCAGGCCTGTCAGCTGTGCCTGTTCACGCCTGCCGACCACGACGGCGGTGACGTTTTCACTGCCTCCGCTCAGCTCTGCATACCGGTTGGCCAGCGCCTCGTAACGGTCGCGTTTGTTCGGAATACTGACCACTTCGGCCTCAAGCCCGGGCGCCGGCTCCGTGCGGCGTGAGCGGGCAACCCCCGCTGACTCCAGTACGGACATGGCGTTACCGTTCGCCTGACGCCCGGCACTGTCGAGAAAGACCAGCTGTGCGTCCTGCGCGCGCGCTTCGCCCAGCAGAATCAGCGTCTCCTTTAGCCCCAGACGCTCTGCCCCTTCGATAATCAGCGTGCTCTGGGGTTTCAGGTGGAAATCACCGCTCAGAACATGCTGCCGGCTGATAATCCGTTCCCGCAAATCGTCGGATTTCGCCAGCGAAATGGCGCGCTCGGCAGAGCTGGCCAGCACCTGAACGTCACGACCGTTCGCGCCGGCAATACCGGCCAGCTGCGCGGTCAGGTCACGGATGCCCGCCACGCCTGACGGGGCATTCATCAGAACCAGGGCGTCCTTCTCCACAACTTCCAGCGCCGCCGGCGCGTACTGCGCCGGGCGGGTGAAACTGACGACTTTTGTGGATTTGAGATGTTCCTGACTCAGTGCCTGGATCGACAGTTCGTCCAGCAGGTGAATACGGGAGGTGAAGACCCCTTTCTCACTGTCCAGCGGCACAATCATGCCGTCCTTCAGCGCCGCATCGATGGCCACACGAATTTCCTGAATCTCCGGCAGCTGTTCGCTCAGCTCAGCGGTTGTCATCATCAGCTCGCCAAAGGTGAAGCGCGTTTTACTGTCGCTGAGCTGCGAGATGGCCAGCCGGACAGCCTCAGTCAGTTCCGGGCGGGGTATTTCAGTGTCCAGCTGCGCAGCAGGAAAGCTCCTGGCCGCCGGCGTCTTTTCGGGACCGGTCTGTGCCGGCTGACTCAGCGTGTCAGTCTGTTGTGGTACTGGCTGACGGGACAGGCTCTCCCGTTCTGCGGGTTGAGCAGGTGTATCGACGCTCTTTTCTGCCGTGGACGACGTCTGCAGAGAAGCCTGTTCAGGCCCGGCAGGAACCGGCTTAACCTGGTGATCTCGCTCCGGCTGAGGCGCGGTCTCACGAAGACCTGCATCACGCGGCACCACGCTTTCCTGATACGCCTTCAGGTCAAATCCCTTCTCCTTCATCTGACCCAACCAGCGCTCCATCAGGCGCATCCGCGAAGGGTCGACTTTCGCCCTGCGGGTATCTTTGGCGGCCACATCCCGGCTGCGCAGCGTGGCTTCAGCACCGACAGCCCCTCTGATTTCCCGGCCACGGGAGGAATATTCATCCACAACTTCATCCGGAATTGCCTTAATCTCCCACATGCCGTGTTTGCCGACCTCTTTCACTTCGTGGCCAAGTGATTCAACACGTTCACGAAGGGCACCTCGATAGATTTTTCCGAGCGTGACCTGGTGCTTCATGACGGTCTCGATAAAGCCGGCGTTATGGATATAGTCCGTGGCCAGAGCTTTCCATTTGCCCGCATACTCCGTCATATTGGCAACCAGGAGATGAGTGTGTATCAGCGGGTCGAGGTTACGTGACGTGTCATGCGTGTAGGCGGCCGCGACCATCTTGCCGGTGTGTACGATGGACGTAACGCCGTCTTTGGTGTTCCGGGCCGAGATGAGCTTCTCCACATAGCCGGCCGCCACGCGGACGGCGTGGTAGTGTGCTTCCAGCATTTCTTTATCGTTCCCGATGAGTGCCAGAATGGACACGCTCTTGGGGGCGGAAAAGGTCAGGTCATGGCCCGGACGGTGGACGTGCTGTCCGTTAACCTCTTTACCCAGCCGTGAGCCGTCCGGCAGACGGCCCTCGAGCACGGCCGTCAGATCATCGCCACGGACGTTGCCCTCCAGGCCCAGCTCTTTTGCACCCTCTCCCATCCAGAGGCTCTGCAGGCTGCCCAGAAAATAGTAGTTATCGGAATTGCTGTAGTAGCCTGCAGCCTCGCCGGCTGACGCTACTGGGGCGACTGACATCATAGTTCAGGCTCTCTGTCGTAATAGTGATGGTCGTTTTCGTCGTAACCCGGATCGTCCGCGTGACGGTGAATTAAAATGTTCTCTTCTTCCTTCGCCAGCTGCCGGCTCGTCCGGTGTGCTTCATCCGGGGTCTGCGGTGTCACTGACTTCCCAGCCGTCGTCAGACTCAGGCCGCCGTCTAGCAGTGCCGTTACCTTCATATCCAGGTTCATTGATTCGCCCGCATTCTCGCTGGCCTGACCTTCTTCTCCATCTGAGGTGGCTCCGGTATTGAGCCGCCGTTTCAGCATCCCCAGCGCGCCGGCTGCAGCAGGCCCGGAGGAAGTATCCAGCTGGGTTCTGCTGCGGATTTTTTGCAGTGCTGCAGGTATTTCCGGTTTGAGGGGCGCAGTCTCTTTTTGACGAGTTACTGAAGGAGGAGAAGACCGAAGTGAAACGACGTTGTCTTTTTTGTCTTCGGTGACAGGGTCTGTCACCGTGCTGCTATTTTCAGTTACTACTTCCGTCACCACTGGCGCTGTTCGCAATGTGACGGGCTCCCTGGCTGGTACTGGCTTTCGTTCAGGTGCAGCGCTGCGCGAAGGTTTCGGTTCTTCCATTCGGGTACGAGCCACTTTTTCGGTGAACGGAGTTACCGGTGAGCCGGATGCCCCTGCAGAAGAAACCGGTGCAGGAACGTCAGCTGCAGATGATGACTCGCTACCCTTCTCCAGCACTTCGTCACCGGTCGGGAACGTCAGACCTGCTGCTGTCGCTGCGCGCTCATTCTCCTTAATAACCCTCTCCAGCTCCGGACTCAGTGCATCGCGGATATTGCGCTCGAGAAGGCCTGCCTGCCGCTTCTTCGGCGCGCGATATTTCAGCTTCAGACGGACGACCGGATACTCACCCGGGAGGCGCACATAAAAGTTGAGGTTCGGCAGACGCATGATCTGCTCGTAGTCTACAATCGGGTTATTGACCTCATCCTTGCCGAGGGAAACACCGTCACGCACCTGGTCCAGACCGTAGCTGTTCTGCTCGCGGATTTTGCGCTTACGCTGGTTGCCCAGCTCCTCTTCCACCACTTTGGCCATCTCCGCACTCGGTGAGCGACCGTACATACGGGTGTTCATCAGGTCGAAGATACTTTTGGCCAGCTCGCGGCCGTACACGTGAACCAGCTGCGCCATGTTCTGCATCCCCAGCACGAAACAGCCGCCAAACTTACGCGCTTCCGCCAGCGTCTCGGCCAGCTCGGGGATGCGCTGCAGGCTGGGGGCTTCATCGATAATGAACCATACACGGCGGTCGCTGTTCTCCCCCATGCTCTGCAGCATCAGCGTGGCCAGAGATACCCACAGCGAGATCAGCGGGCGTACACTCTTGCGGTGACGGGCCTGTGTTGAAATAAACAGCCAGCTGCTGTCATAGCGTTCCTGCGTCATCCACTCCCGGATGGTGAACGGCGGCTTCGTTCCGTCATCCAGCCCCTGCAGGTAGCGAAGGGCTTTGGCGTAGTTGGTTACCACTGAGCGAATGGAAATGGCCGTTTTCTCTATCTTCTCTTCCACCAGATTGGCTGAAGGCGTATTGACCAGATATTCACGCAAACTTTTCATGTCGAGTGACAGCAGGGTTTTGAGGAACTTCTCAATGCTGCGTTCCGGGTCCGTCGACATACGAATTGCAAGGTCGGCATAAATAGTTCGCGAGCTGGATACCCAGAACGGATCGGACTCCCCTTCCACCGGAATGAGACTGGCGGCCAGGTTGTCGTAATCGACCGCGTCGACACACTCCCCCCACATCTGCCAGTTGGCACAGCGCTCGTCGTGGGCGTTAAGGATGATATCGGTAGACGGGTTATAGTGGGTTTCTGTGAAGGTACAACCGGAGTCGTAGATGATGGCCCGGTCACCACGTTTGCGGATGTAGTCGAGTAACCAGCGTATCAGCGTCGACTTTCCCACCCCGATAGTGCCATGCATCAGGAAATTGAGTACCTCCGCCATCCTGACCATATGCAGATCACCCACGCGAAGGTCAGAGAACTCACCGTTTTTACGCAGCAGCTTATTCACTTCAGCAGGCTTGTCAGTCAGCTGCATCCCGGAAATGTATTCGTCTTCACTTTCCTTTCGACCGATATTGGCGATAAACCATGTCACGGCGATAAACACCACCATACTGAACAACCCGCTGGCGCCGGCCGCCCACTGCAGCTCAGTCAGGCACTGGTTGCCCATCTCCTGCATGTACAGGTCGGTATAGATCTGCGGCAGGGTCATTTTGAGCACCATCATCGTCGCGGTTGGCGCATACCAGTAGTGGACGTCGTATATTTTTGGCGTCCCCGTTGCCGGCATCAGATCGATAAAACTGCTGTTGATGCTGGCGAACCACCACAGGGAGCCGTTATCAAGGGCTTCCTGTGGAATTCGCCAGAGAAAAATGGCGGTAGTCAGCACGGCGAACAGGATGAAGATCCAGAATCCTATCCAGTTGTTCACCTGAATGAACATGCGCCAGCGGTAGGCGGTCATCTGCCCGCCCTGGGTGAGGTTTTTTCCTGCGAAGCTCATAGAGTGTTGTCCGGCCGTTATCGCATCACCTGTTCGGTGATGTGTGTTATCAGAGAAGGAAAGTTGAAAAGGTTGCTGTAAAACGTGGTATCGCGAGGGTAAAGCGCCGGTTTATTACATCAGGCTCAGCTCATATCTGGCCTGCTGGCACCCGTCCTCCCAGTCCTGTTTATTAATGTATGCAGCCACAGAACGGACTGAAGTGGCCACATCCTTATAAACCGCTGAGTGCCACTCCCGGGGCTCCAGACCATAAAGGGTGAATTCATAGCCAGACCAGCCAGCAATGATGGTCATTCCCTGCCCCTCAGGAAGTGAACCTAAGACATTCAGATAAGCCCTCGCTACCATCAGCTCACTTTCCAGATGGATAAGCGACCAGAATTCAGCTGAGTAATCTGCACGTTCATTTATCTGATGCATCATGATGGACGAACTCCTTTGAAATTAAGGACGCAACGCTCGCCGCAGACAGGGCTGCGCCATGCGCAGTCATGCGAGGAAGCGTAATTACTGGTAACTGACAGAAAGCACTGACGCACCCTGCCCGGAATGAGCACGGTTAAAAATCAGCTGTGAGGGAGAACGGCTGCGACGATCGCCGCAGCCGCGGGTATTACATGATGCCGGCGATGGACTTGGCCAGCTGCGCTTCCAGGACAGGTTTTGCCTCTTCAAACTTGAGGTTCACCTTGTTGGCGTTGGATACCACGCGAGTCTGGTATTTAGCACGGTTGCCCTGCTCCGTGCTGGTCTGTAGCTTAATACCTGACGTGCCCTGTTTCAGGGCGGCAATATTGTCGGTCGTGACGGCTGCTTTGCTGCGCTCGGAGATTTGCAGATCGGTCACCATCGTGTAGTTGACGTCTTCCACCATTGCATCAGCAGCCATACCAATCAGCCCGGTGGCCAGCCCTACACCCAGCGTTGCGCCAGCTGACGACGAGTTATACGCCGTAATACCCGCGCCCAGTGCCGCACCCATTGCCGCACCTTCATACCCGGTCTTAAGGAACCCCTGGGCATCGCGCAGATCCATTTTTTCAGCTTTCAGTACGTTTGCCTGAATCCAGTAGTAGGCCGTGTCCGGAGAGCTGGAGACGCGGTAGCCTTTCGCGGCCAGTTCATTTGTAATTTGTGCCTGCAGACCAGACATGTCCTTGTCAGAGGTATTACGGATCTGCAAATAAACAGTCTTCTCTGATGATGGCTCCAGCCAGATGGTTTCACTCATCTGGGTTTTGACATCGAGGTTACGTTTCTTCACCGCTGTGGACATGGCACCACAACCAGACAGAGCGAGAGTAGACGCGATCAGACTAACAACGGCTAATTGTTTTAATTTCATGAATTCATCCTGTGCATAGAAAAACGTCCCCGTTAGCGAGATATAGCTAACAGAGACGTTATCGGCTGATTTGAATGTTAATTTACAGCGAGAGGGTATAAAAATCCCGGCAACGTATGAAGTTCCGGGACTGTATTTTCATCAGAGGTTAAATTTCACTTAAGATAGAATATTGACCATTCCTATCTACTCATCATCTTACTGGCCGTTGACATCAATGGCCCCAGACCGTAACGAGTGCTCTGTATTCCAAGATATCCATTAGTAACAAATATTGATATGAATAAAACTGCTGGAATACTCCCTGCCAGTAAAACCCCCCAATCAGTTATCATCCCTACGACAGATAACAAGGTGGCACTACCCCATAGGTACAAGGCTATTTTCTTAACTGTGGACCTTAAGGAAGTGATTAATGTCGAACGATTCCTGATATCTTCAGGTATAGATAGATATACCAGTACAGTAGAATAATTTATGAGTATGAAGAATATTGCTACAACAGCTGTCGCCCCTATAGATATCCATCCTCCATACCCTAAAACGAGCTGTGCTGCTTCAAGATAGAACTTCCAGCCTAGCCCGCTATTATCTCCTGCTTGAATCAGACTGACATAATAAGCAAACCACATCAGAATGGCTGTGAGGATCATAATTACAGGGTATATAGCTACAATCTGGAAAGCCTTCTTCGGCGATGAAACTGGACGTTCATCACTGCTAATCCCTGAGATAATCTCAGCAATTTCTTTTTTTGCATCACCATTTGAGAATGCCATATACCCTCCTAATCAGCCCGTCTTCCTTTCTCTTAGCTCAGCTAATCTACGTTTCATTTCATCATCATGTTCAGCAGGAGATGATTCCCCCTGCCTGATTTTCTCTTTATTTAAACCATTCGAGAATGAACTTTGTGAATTATGAAGCTCTCCTTTCAATATATCACTGGATGCCTGAACAGTGGATTGTTTTTTACCAATTTCTCCAGCAGATTCGTTGATTTTATGCTCATTTTCAGATCTTTGTTCCGCCACTCGTCGTTGTAACTCATTCTGTGGACCAAAACCCTGCGAGGAATGTTCGTGCAGCTTAGCCTGATTTTCTTTGTATGCCTCCTGCATAGCATCACCACGTACTTTTTCGCCGCCGACATTAATACCAGAACGGTTATGAGTAACTTCACTTTCCTGGCCATGCACAGTCCCTTGCTCCCTAACAACTCCTGAATGACGGAACTCCGGATGTGATTCTGCAATATGGCCGGCATTTTCATCTTCAGCTGAGTGTCTTCCGGTGTTAACCATACTTACCGACGAGGTGATATTGCCCGAGCTGCTTCTCTGTCCGGCAGATTGTCCTTCATGATTTGTTGGTTGCTCATTCCCTCGCGAAACATACTCGGTTGTTCTAGTAGAAATATTTTCACCTGCAGGTGTAATCTGCCCACCCTGCTGGCTTCCATAACCTGTGACCTGAGTCGTTCCTGATGTCTGGACATTGCCAACACCTCCCTGGCTATGAGCATCGCCATCCAGAGAACTGTAACTTACTCCTCCTACATTACCGGATGTACTTGATACCTGCTGACTGCCATAGGCTGGCTGAACAATATGCTCACCGCTGAATGCCGCATGCTCATTACCGCTTCTAAGATCCGCTCTCCCCTGCTGATAGTCGCCCATAATTTCAGGTTTAAGACGCTCATTAACGAATTCCATTGCCGCTTCGCGCGCCGACGGCGCACTTGTCAGCATGGACTGAGCCTTATCACCGTATTTATTCGCCGCCCAGTCCACAAACTCCTGTGTATAGTTCGTATCGAGGCTTGCACTCTGGTTCTGAGCAACGGTGGCCATACGGCTGAACTCGTTACTCTGCGTTGAACTGGTGGTGTATTGATGGTACTGGCTTTCAGCATCATTGAGTGTTGCGGCAAACTGCTGAACATTGTTGCTTGCTGCATTCTCTGAATGGTTTGCACCCTCGGTGATTCGGCTACTTTTAACCATATCCATACCCTGCCGGAAGTCATTAACTGCCTGGCTGTTCTGGTCGTGTCGCATATCCTGATTACTGGAGTGAGTTTCCTGGGTACCATGCGAACTTCCGCTCGCCCCTTTAACTTCTGCACCAAGATGTGCTTCTGCACTGACTCCAGTTGCCCATTTCCCAATTTTCCCGAATGCCTGATCGCCGGTGTTGAATTTACCGCTTGCTCCCGCATTAACACTGCCTTCAACAGATTTTGACATCAGCTGGTTGTAAGCCTCCTGCGTAGAGATATTATTCGCCTTCGCGTAATTCTCTGCAGCAGACATCATCATACTGGCACCGCGCGTTGCGTTAGTGGCCTGGCTGTTTTCACTGCCTTTGATCAGGCTGTCGCTGGTACCGGTCTGATGAGAAAGCTGGGAGAGTTGTGACCAGCCACTGGTAACGCTGTGGTTGTAGCCATCGAGAGCAGACTGCGCCTGTACCTGAGACTGACGAGCGGACTCCTGGAAACCACTGCTGGCCAGCTGGCTGAGCTTCATGTTCACCGGCAGATTCGACATTGCACCCGAGCCGTCGATAACCGTATGGCCACCGGCCGTCTGAGTCTGCGTGGAGCCGTTATCCGCCTGCCAGGTTTGCTGACCCTGACGCTGCATCAGGTTGGTATCCATCTTGTTCTGGCTGACATTGTCCATCGACATGTTGTTAAACGACCAGTTTCCGTCCGCTGTGGTCGCTGCCACACCTGCTGACGTGAAGGCGCCCGAGCTGAGTACACTTCCTGCCACCTGAGAGCCCATTGCCGCAGCCCCCTTGGTCAAATAGAACGACAGCACCGGAATGGAAAGGGACAGATAACCTGCCAGATTCGCCACGTCCGAATGCTGCAGTGCCACAACATCCTTGTTGGCCAGAACCAGAGGCGTGCCCCCGGACTGACTCTGCAGCCAGTAGTTGGCGGCATAGTTAAGAATGGCGAACATCACCGGCCACATCTGGAAATAGATAAACCCGGAAACGTATATTTTCAGGGTGTTCAGGCCAAAAAGCGTGTGGTTTGACGCGGCCAGCGCAATCATCAGCGGGAACAGGCAAACCAGGATAAGCATCAGCAGAGACTGTGCAAACGGCAGCGTGCGGGTGGCCAGCTCATTGCCTGCAGCCCAGGCAAGACGCTGTTTGGTAGCCGCGTTCTCGGTGGCCAGATTAAGCAGGTTAGCCGTGTCTGATGAGCGAGCGGCAAAACCTTTAATACCCTGCCTAACTGCACTGTTCGTGATGTTGTTCTTCATGATCTGCGCAGCAGTCATACCACCGGAATAAAAATATCCGTAGCTTTCCCCCATAGCGTTGGCCAGAAGCGTCGCGCCATTCAGCTTGTTGCCGAAGACCTTTCTCGTCAGCCAGGTAAACGTCGCACTGCCCGGGTTGACGTCGGTATTAGCCAGCTTCTGTATCTCCGTTGCGGCCTGCTGACAGGTCAGGAACTGGCGTGAAGTGGAGGTCATCTTAAAGATGCCCCGCAGCGGGCTTGGGTTACTGGTTATCAGCGTCAGCGGGTCAGTAGAATTGAGCAGCTGATTGATGGTGTATTTACCATTCAGAAGAATGTCGCCGATCACACAGTTTTCCACGTAATCCGGCAGCATCTGAGCCAGCTCTGGGTTTTGCGTCCGGAAATCACTGCTCCCTGCCGCCAGCTGCGCGCCGAACAGCATCCCGGTTTTGCTGTAGGTCACCGAGTCGGGTCTGGCCATCAGCATGTCGTAAATCGACGCCATCTTGTACCCGATACTGGTCGTAAGAGACGCGATAGCCGCCAGGCCAACCGGTACGTTATCGGTGACCCAGACCGCACCCGGATCAGAGAGGTCAATGACCTGCACTGAGCGTTTCGGTACCAGCAGGATGGATGTCAGGATCATGAAGACCGCCAGCCACTGGACGAAAACCATCGGGTTACGTTGTTTGATGAAAGTGAGCAGTACGGCCAGCACCCCGAAGGTGCCGGCAATACGCATTAATGTGTGGAAAGTATTCTGACCGACAAGGGTGACTACGGCGTCCAGCGCCGTTTTCCACATTCCCCCGCCATAAATGGTGTATATCTCAAGCATCAGCGATCACCCCAGTGATAGTTGCTTTGATAGGAGCCTGAAACAATGGTGGATACCTGCTGCTGCAGGTACTGCATGTTGCGGTCGATACCGTCCAGCGCGTTCTGATCAGCTGCGGACTGCAGCTTCATGTCGGCGAGAAGTCCCTGCGCATGAATAATGTTGTCGCGTAGTTTTGCGGCAGCTTCTTCAGGGAAGTTCTTGCCAGCCAGAGACAGGCTTGCCTGTTTCACCAGCTCCTGGAGGTACTGAATCATCAGGTCCTGGGCAATGAAGTCGGAAACCTGCAGAAGGTACGTGGCGCTCATCCCCATACTCTGGGCGTTAGTCAGATACTTCAGCACCGGTACAGAGGTGGTGTTCACAAAGCCTTTTTCCTGATCGGTCAGCGCAGTATCGTCGACCAGCTTGTTCTGCATTGAGAGCATCAGGTTTTTAACCAGAGTGACCAGAGCGTTGGACTCAGAAATCGTCAGATTGGTGACAACAGGTCCCAGGCAGAGGTCGGATTCGTCACATCCGTAGACCTTCGCCGTTCCCCCGCGCATCAGGACTTTAATCAGGTCGCGGTTATCAACCAGTGGCGTCAGAATTGTCACATCGCCATTCTTGTTGAAAATGATGGAGCCGACGGTACTCATGACCAGCTCCTTCAGCGCGCGGTCATTGCCGAGAAGTCCATTCTTACTGAGGGTGTCCCAGATAAGGTTTTTGTTCTTCAGCACCTGATCCTTCTCAGCATCACCGGCTTTAGCCGTGACTTTGTCGCCCTGTCCTCCGACGGTACAGCCCTGACGGGAAGCTGCCCAGTCGGAGAACATGTTGGTTTCGCCGGCAATGTCCTGGCAGATTTTCTGCTGGGAGACCTGCGTCACTGGCCACAACCCGCCGATGATGCCCTGAGCAGCCTGGCATGAACTCATGTTCATGGAGTTAACATCGCTGGCCAGTTTCTGCAGGAAGTCTTTAGCCTGCTTCAGCTCCGGTACCATCGTCTGCAGGGCCAGGTCGAAAGCATAGCCTGCGGCGTTGCTCATGATTTGCTTCACGAATCGCTGGATTTCCTCGCCGCTGATCATACTGAACGACCCGAGATAGGCATCGATACCGCCGCAGCCGGCGTTAAGGGAAGGCAGCTGCATCGAGATCAGCTGGACGTTTTTTACAGGGTTCCGGAGGTATACCGAGCCGCCGGAGAAGTACCCTGCCGCCTGCCCCTGCCAGGCCTGCGCCTGAGTCACGTTGCCGCTGTAGCCCAGATTATTGAAGAAACCGTTCAGGTCGCCGTTGACGTCCGCCTTCGCCGGCAGTGCAACCAGCCCAGCCAGAAAGACAGCGCCTGCCGTTATCAGTGCCTTAATCATGGGGCACCTCTGTTCTCTCAGGCTCCAAGCCGCTGTCTTTTCGGGTTATCCGGCGGTACAGGGATTCCTCAAGTTTGCCCACACAGCACAGAATGCAGTGCAGTACCAGTACTGCAAACAGACCACTCATGATCGCCCACAGGAGATACTGCGGATAATGGATGAGCAGCGAGAGTGTAAACTGTTCAGAACGAACAAGCGGCTCCGGCATGGCAGCCAGCGTGTTGTCAGCCCACCACACATAAATTCTTTCAGCGAAGATAAAGAAAACAAGGCTGTACAGCAGTTTCAGCGTGAATAAATTCGCCCACTGCCGGGACTCTTTGCTCCCCTCAGAGTCCTTCATCTGTTTAATGAAGCCATTGCGGACACAGGTTTTCAGTCTGGTGAATTTCATGCGATCTCCTCACGGGGTTTCCGGGACAGGGTCAGACGGCAGATGTACAACCCGGTGGCAGTGAAAAAGAAGCCGACACTCAGCGAAATGAGCAGCAGCACCGGCACGTCCTGAAGGTAAAGAGTCATTTCCGGGCGGGACAGTGCGCTGACCACGCGATGGGCCAGCGTCCCGTAAAACGCGGCAGATACCAGCAACGTCATGCTGAACAGCAGCCACACGCGCTCGGCACGCGATAATGCATACGATGTTGTATTCATGTTGAAGTCCGGTTGTCTTACTGAGGGGTGACCTGCGCACTTGCCGGCATCGGCGGCAGCGATTTCGGGTCAACATTATCCAGGTCAGCCTGAATCAGGCTGGCCATACGGCTTTCAAGCGTGGGGATTTCCATCACGCCCTGGGTGAGTGGATAGGCTTTCAGGGTGTTGACGTTGACCATAAAGGCCGTCGGTGTCGCAATTGGCAAACCGTTTCCGAAGAAGGTGACAATCTCGTCTGCGATGGGAGAGTTAGGGTCCGTCTTACGCGGGATCATCGGGGTCGGGTAAGATACGTCCCCGCCGCCGTCAAGGGTGTACGGGTACACCCTGATGGCATGCTCATCGGCCCAGCCCTTCAGCAGCGGGTCAAACTTCGCGCTGTACTGACAGTGCGCCTGCATAAAGAGCACCACCGCATAATCCTTCATGTTTGCCTGGCGACCGTCCGGCAGCGACATCAGGTTTACCGGCGCGGGAACCGGAATGGTGGAGGCGGTGACGGCTGCAGCGTCAGCAGAGGCCGTTTTTGTCGCTTCAAGCGCCACTAACTCCTCGCGCGCCCCGGCGTTCGCCAGCAGCGGTATGGCCATCAGCAGAGCCGTGAGTCCGGTTTTAATGTTCATGGTCGCCTTCCTTATGCGTTTGCCCTCTTTCGTCACGGAACCAGCGATACACGGCATACACCACCATGCCAGCCGCCCCGGCCCACATACCATTGCAGAGCCATAAAAGCCCCTGCTGCGTATGCTCAACCGACCAGGTCATCAGCTCGCTCAGTACGCGCGCCATCGTGCCCCAGAAAATCAGTCCTGCAACAAGGGATGCATTCATACATGTGTTTCCTTTTGGAAGATATCACGCCCCTCATGCACAGAGGCGCGACGATGAATATACAGATGGGTCAGAAAACCCAGAGTTGCGCCGAAGAGCGCAGCTATCAGCCATAAGTTGAAAAGCGTGGCATCCATCGGCTTTGTCCAGCGTTCGCTGTCAACCGGTTCACGATGGCAAATCGACATCGGCGGGAGCTGATAAGAAGGAGGACTGGCCTCCTCGCCGGGTTCAGGTAGCCGGGGTCGTGGTGCCGGTTCATAATGCGTAACGCACTGCATTACCTTACCGTCGGGCGCGCCTTCGGTTAGCGTTTGCGCCTCTTTCACAAACTGCCCGGCCAGCGAGCCCTCCAGCGATATGGCTATCACAATACCGTACAGCAACAGCGCCGGGCCGAAGACAAGGGTGAACAGGGCAAAACGCCCTGCATCACGGATGAGGGGTAAAAGCATTTTTGTCATAAGAAACTCTCAGGAATTCGGTTTAAAGCCGGTGGCCACGTTCAGGAATCGCTTCGACAGATCATCCTGCGTCATGAAGCCGTAAGACAGCGCGCGGTAATTCTTGCTCCGGGGGTCAACAAGGTAGAGCGCCGGGAAGTGCGTGATATTCATCGACCGGGACTGCCCCGTATCCGGACGGCTCTGCGGCAGGGAGGCTGCCACCTGACCGTCAACCGATACCGGGATAAGCGAAATCCCGTTGGTTTTCGCAAAGTCCGCCACCACGCCCGCCATCTGCACGTCAATCGGGTCACTGCCCCGGTAGAAGTAGAACAGACCGTACTGTTGCGCCAGCTGCTCCACGGCGCTCTGCCGCGTCTGCTGGTCGCGGGTCTGCATAAACGGCGCCATGCTGTTGTAGTGCGGATACTCCAGGTTGTAGTCGAGATCCGGGTGGCTCAGCTGCGCCGCCGCAAAGGACTGGCTGAACATCGATGCCCGATCGGTCCAGAACTTCTGCCAGCGCAGGAACGTCGCCGTGTTTTCCCGCGAGGGGTACAGGATGGCGCGATTAAGCGCCTCCTGTGTGTACCCTTTCAGTACCCGGGCCTGCTCCATCGGGGACATTTTGCTGAGGTCCGGAATGGCCTGCGGTGCAGGCTGTTGTGGCTTTCTGGACTGCTCCGGCGGCTTTTTCGGTTCGTTGTACCAGGACCAGCCGGTGAAAGGCTCTGCAGGCGTTACAATCTCCTCGGCCACTACCGTATGGCTCGCCAGCGCCATGAGCAGGCCACAGAGGACACGCTTCATTTACCACCTCCCTGCTGGTTCACCTGCGCGGCGATGCGCTCCTTAATCTGCTGGACCTGCGTGCTGGTATCGGGGATTTTCTGGTTCTTCATCAAATCCTCGTAGAAGTCAGAGAAGTTGATTTTGTCGAAGTCGATGCTCTGCAGCTCCGGGACGGTGATCCCCCGGCAGTTCGGGCTGTCGCCGCTGCCGAACTTAACGCCCAGCTGGTCGCGACGCCCCTGCTCCTGAATGATGCGGGCAAGCTTGCCGTCAAAGACGCAGTAGACCTGACTTTTCTGGATGCAGGCACCCAGCACCTTGCGATCGCACCGCTCGCCGACGCTGACGGTGATTTTCTTCGCCTTCGCCTTCCCTATAGCCTTTTCTTCATCATCACATGCGGCCAGTCCGGCGCTTTGTCCCCAGCCAGAGTCTTTGCAGCAGTTAGAGAAACCAGCAAAGGCCTTACGGCAGCGCATGGCTTTCCCCGTGAAGGCTTTAACCTCAATGGTACTGCTTGCGTCTTTTGCGTCTTCAGCCGCCGAGGCAAGGCCGGCCAGTTTGGCCACGGCCGTATCAAAACCGCTGCTTCCCGCACCATTCGTGTCGTCACACTCGCCTGACTTACAGATGTAGTCGCCGCCGCAGACCAGTCCACCCGACTGATGTGTGGTCTGACACTGGTAGGTGTAGCTCATGTGGGTACATTGTCCGTCGGTCGATTCAGTGCAGGTGTTGCCTGCCGCCGTACAGGAGGGGTTTGTCATCAGCGTTCCGCAGGTTCCGGTGGAGTCTGACGGCACGACATAGTTATCGGTGTACTGCCAGCAGTCACTGTAAACGTTATAGCTCTGACCATTGTTAACAATGGTTTTATTTCCCCCAGGAGAGGTGCAGGTTGACGTGGTTTTTCTCGCCTTCGACATATCCAGGCCACAGGATGAGGACCAGTTCACTTCCGGGACAAAGGTAGTCTCGACCGCATTCATAACGAGCACGAGCGTGAAGCCTGACGCGCCGGACTGAAAGTCAGCTATCTGCTCCCGGATATGTTTTCTACAGACATCCTGCTTTCCGCTAACACATCCGGTGCTTTGATAGGAACCGGCAGGTAACGAGCCCCCCTGCGACAACGGTGTCCCCGGAGCGCCCGGCATTTCCCAGTTAAAGGCTTTTCCGACAATCGTCTGACTGACGCCCCACCAGGAGATTTTCCCGGCATTGACATCGCGATCCGCCCAGTAAAAATGCGCGCTGATCACCGGTCCTGATGCCGGCGCTTTAAAACTAAAACTTAAGGAAGTACCGTTATTCGTAAAAACAACATCGCCATTAGCCGCCGTCAGTGTGAAAGTTTTCTGCACTGTCGTGGTGGAAGTATGTCCGCCAGGTGTTGCCGTTCTTGAACAGGCTTCCACTGAAGCCACATCCTTATCGCAGGTGTAATTTTCAAAGGTGGTTTTCGATACCGTCACCTCCTTACACTGGTTCGCGGTCCCGTTCAGCACACCGTCAGCGCCAGCTTCCGCATTTTTACCGATAGTGATGAAAGGTGCGTTCGGGTCGATGGCGGGCGTCGGGTTCGTTTTTCCGGAGTTGATAACCGACTGCGCTGCGTCATTGCCCTGCAGAGCGGCCTGCCCTTTGTTGGCGAGCCCACCGTCACCACCATCCACGCCGCCGTAATACCCTTTCTCCGGTGGGTTAGCGGTATAGCCTGGTATTGCCCCCGTGACGGTATCCGGATTTTTCAGGGCTCCCGTGCCGGCGGAGGCATTGCCTTTGCCAAAGCTCGCGCCCGCCTCAAAGGCAGGATCAGCTGCGCCAGCCAGAAGCGGAAAAAGCATCAGCACCGTTGAAAGCAGTTTTTTCATTTTCCGGCCTCCAGAAGATGGCGTGCCGTTGCCGCACAATCACCACTTTCAGCTACTTTTTCGAGAGCCTGCTGCAGGGGCAGACTTCCCCTGATTACGTCATAGTGGCCAGGGCAGGTCACCACCAGGGCGGGCACAGTGGTGATGTTGTACTGAGTGAACAACGTTGGATCGATTTGCACGCCAGCGTCTTTGTCCTCCTTACTCAGCTCAAACATTGCCGCCGCGGTCTGTCGCATGTCGTTATTAACCAGGCCGCGCAGCGTTGGCGGAATGTTGTAACGGCGGGCATCCTTCAGCATGGGCAGCAGACCTTCACGTGGAATACCGAGGCTCACAAAGTAAATAGCCGGGAACGTGTCTTTTTCCCCCATCTTGTTGGTCCGGGCTGCGATATTGCCCTGCAGGCGGTTAATCAGGTCCAGTTGCTGCTGCGGTAAGACGGGTGCGGCCGCCGGATGCCCCTGCAGGTCTTCCTTCATCGCTGTCAGCGCATCCTGCTGACCTTTGATCCAGCTATGGTCGGAGACGGAGATATCGGTCTGGGCGCTCGCCAGGGCCAGCGGCCCGAAAGCAATCATGACGCTGATCGTCAGCGCCCGGAGATAAGCGTTTTTCATTGTCATGTCCTTAAAGGAATACGCAGTTACGTTTGCGCCAGAAGAGGTAGCCGAAGTTCTTTTTGGAGGATGGAGAGTTATGCGTTGTGCCCCAAAGCTGCGTGCTGGCCCCGAAGGGATGGCAGTTGCCCGGTTCGGGGTACATGTTCACCATCTGGTATCGCCATCGCTCTTTCGGGATGATCGGGGATGGATACTGGTTACATACGGCGACGTCCGCGCCCACAGAGTTCCATACCAGCCCCTCACGATGCATCTTGAAGGCCATTCGCTCTCCGACCAGCAGAGAGGCCTCAAGCGGAGAAAACTCACCGCTGGTAAAGCCTGTTAGCGGGTAGATAGAACCCTGACTACCTGCGCACCAGAACAGCGGCGACAGAGGAAGGCCAGCTGATGATGCAGCTGCGTCAGCAGCACAGGCCCCCTGAGCTATCAGGTTGCCGAACAGCGCTGCCTCGGGGTTAATCAGCATCGAGAGGGTGCTGTCATTCCAGAGAGGATCAACTTCGGAGAGATATCCAATGTCCATGTCTCCTCCCTGAAGACAGCCCATTGACGTGATGATATTGAGCCAGTACGTCAGCGGATATTTGTACCAGTGAACATGGTAGAACGTGCCGGCAGCGGGCCGGTCACTCTGCCCTGCGGTTCCCGTTCCCGTTCGTCCTAGATCGATTTTAAAGCCGCCCATGTTGACCATGACGCCAGGCTCACGGGTTACGTCCACCATCGCCATTGGCTCCCAGAACCCGATGGCCAGACCGATACGATAAAACACACCATATGGACAAATCTGGATCGGCGAAGCCGGGTTGTTGGTATCCTTTTGTGGACCGGCGGCCAGCTGAATATTGCCGAGCGTCATCGGAAACAGACACTTCCAGCAGACATCGCTTATCGGGTTAACCCAGCGGCCATCACCCGCGTTGCTGGCTGCGGCCGTTGCCTGAGCTGGCATCCAGGACAGCAGGACCAGCATCACGCCGGCAAGCCATGAGAAACGCTTCATTTCACCTCCCGCAGCCATACACAGACCGGGCCGTCCTCAGTGTCATGAATGGAGCCAATGAACCAGCCCTCCCCCTCTGGCGCGGAAGGAAGCCAGTCACTGATGTTTTGTTTTCCCTTTTCCCAGTCAGCGATCACCTGGGGAGGCGCGTCGTTTTCCATCCAGCGGGTGGCACAGATCAGATTGTGCTGACGCATCCAGTCGCCAAATTCAGTCTGTGTGGCCTCATCACTGGCAGGTGCAAAATAATGAGGGTGCGTCCAGAAGCCGTTGCGGTCACGGGTAACCGTCACCGGCCTGACAGATTCAGGGTGAGTCATGGGGTATCTCCGGGAGTGCCGCAGCCACCGGACGGCGGGAGGGCTTAAAACAGGATTAATGGTTTTTGGTTTTGTCGGCCGCTTTCATGATGATGGCCAGACGTTCTTCCTGGCTCATTTCGTACAGGGCAAGAATGGCGCCGCGCAGAACATGCGAGGGTTTGTACAGTGGATTATCGTTGAGGATTTCATCCATCTGTCGGGCCGAACCCTCATCGTGACGTACTGAGGTGACATTCCGGCCCTTTTCAGTAACAGGGTCTTTTTTCATGGCGTTACCTGGTCGGGGTTAATCGGAAACCGGGATGACATTCAGGCTGAGGCGGAGCGCAACGCAGTGAGCACCGAACATCCTGAAGGGCAGCGCGGTTGTATCAGGGCGTGTTTTTTGCAGGCGTCACGGCGAAAGCGTAGCCGCTGTCATCTTCGTAGCATGCTCCGCTGGATTCCCCCTGTTCTATCCTGCGTCCCGCTTCATCAATATAGAAGGCAAGTGCAGCCGGGGTATAAAACCTTCCTGCCTGCGCCCGGACAATGAAATGCCGGTATTCTGACATCCCCGCCGGAGGGAATTGGCCTTCGGAGATATCGTCAGGAACATCATTTCCAGACGGTGAACTAAACCAGCCTGGCGCCACTTTTACCTGTCTCTGATCGGCCCCATAACACAGTTCACTGTTAATTACCTTTCCTGCAATACGTTCCGGTGTTTCAGGAAATGAACGCTGTTTTTTCACTTTTTCAGCCACATCGTTGATGATTCTGACGACATCCCGCGTAAGGACAGACTGTTTTGCACTGACAGTTATGGTGACCTGTTTTAACGGAAAGTTCGTCGGGACAAATTCAGGCACCGGTTTTGTGATGTACCACCCTGCACTTTCACTTCCGCGAATCAACACACGAAGCCACATGCCGGCATAACCATCGTTCACCGCCGCGTCTTCACTGTCTTTTACCTGCTGCTCAGTCACTCTCGGCGTCATCTCCAGCAGACGCGCCCGGAAAACCCGGCGGCTGAGCTTATGCCGGTCTGCCTCTGGCAATATCCAGCGCTGTGATTTATCCCGCGTCAGTAGGTAACCTGCTTCAGTCAGGCCTTTCTCCAGCTCAGCCAGCATCACCTGATAGCATTCCCGGTTAGCAAAGGCGTGAACCGCTTCGGCATGTCGGGCACCGCCAAATTGCGCCAGAGGGGCGGGTATTCCCGGTCTGATCTCCCGCGCACGGCGTTCGCGGCGTGCATCTGCAAGATGCTGAACAACAATCCAGCCAGCGAGTAGCGCAACCACTACCAGAATACCGGTCATGCCCTCGGTATCGCGCAAACAGGTGAGCATCCCCTGCAGCCCCTGAGGGTCGGTGAAGCAGCTGATTAACGCCATGCGTTCATCTCCTCCATTCTGTTGCGGATAAGCCTGACGAGGTACAGGGGAAACGCTTCATCACGTTTTTCCGGCGCCATCGGCTGAATCTGGTTCTCCACGCACCACTGATGCCAGGCACCGGCGATCAGCGCCGGTTGCCATGAAGCGATTTCAGGGTACAGCTGACAGAGGCGATTCACTTCCTCTTCACTGCCTTTGGTATCAGCATTGAAACCTGTCATGTGCTGAGACACAGACGGCGCAGCGGTATTGTGTATCAGTGACATTCGGCGTTCTCCTGCCCTTCACCTGCAAACAACCTGTCGAGACGCTCGGAAAGTGACAGCGTCTGGCCCTTTTTACGTTTCGCGCTGTCCTCGGCCCGCATGTTCTCCAGTAAGAGGTGAATGATGTAGTCCGGGAAACGTTCATCACGTTTCGACGGCTCCCGGCTGTCCTGCTGGTTCTGCTCACACCAGTGGAGCCAGGCTTTGGTCACCAGTACCGGATGCCAGGAGTCAATTTCGGGGTACAGCGTCTTCAGCCGTTCTGCTGTTCCCATGCGAGGAGTTATCTCAGCGGGTTTACGCGGTTTTCTGGCGTAACGGTGATGGGATGTAACCGCCTGACGCATTTCGGGAAACAGGTCACCTAACGTTGTTGCACTCATTTTTTCGCTCCTGATACCGGAATTTCTTCCACTTTCATCACGCGGCCATCGCGCGATATCCGCACGGGGATGTGTTCAAAACCGAATTTACGGGTCAGTACGCCAGACTGGTCGAAGTAGATACGTTCATTAAGCGCATCACTGGTTTCTTTGATGTTGCCGTTCACCAGAATGACCTTTACGCTGGTCTGATCGGCGAGCTGCTGTCGGGTCCAGTTCACCTGCTCCTTATCATCGCCGTCGATAAAAAAGAGCACCTGGCTGAAGGGCACCTTATCCAGAGGATTGACCGTATCGCCCTTTCGGGCGATCACGTTGCCCTGCATGTCAGTGATGGTCTCCTTCACGGTAAATGTCGGGTCCCAGGCAAAGCTGCGGTATTCCTTCGCTTTCGTGAGCCCTTCCACCGGCGTCGGACGTACTGCATGCTCCTTCACTCTTTCCGTTGCCTCTTGGCGCAGACGGTCAAGTTCGCCAGTCTGCTCCATTCCCTTCAGGCGATTCTGGATAAACGCCAGCATGTCCTGCTCTGCAGGCTCGAAGACGTTGCCCCAGGTTCCGAGATCTTTCGCCCCGCTGCCGGCGGAAAGCATCAGCAGCATCATACCCATCAGCTTTAGTCGTCTTTTCACTGGCCCCCCTGAGTGCGGCGCGCAATGTCGGCACGGATCTCATTCGTGATATCCCGCTGGTCGCTCATCACCGCCGGTTTAACCAGAATGATGGCGTTATGTGAGGCCTGCCATTCACCGAGACTCTCTGACAGCGCTGAATTGAAACGCGTTGTCAGCACCCTGGCCTTGTCTTCATCGAGCTGCAGTTGCGCGGACTGCTGCATGAACAGGTCGACTGTCCCCTTCATATCGAAGACCACCACCTCCGGTGTGACGGCTTTCGCCGTCACATATGCCACACCTGTCATGGCCAGCAATCCTGCCAGCCCCAGCATGCTGGCTTTAACCCAGCGGGATGTTTTGCTGGCGATAGTTGCACCATCGTTGACGGTATCGACGTCATACGGCTTGTCCTGTTGTTCACTCATGCTGCTTTCACCCATTCTTCAAGTTCACGAAGTTCATTGCCGAATTTCTTCTCCGCCAGCAGATATGCAGCTTCCTCCGCAGTGGCCCCGGCTTCTCTCTGCAATTTCTGCATGAAGGCAAAGTCCTCACCACGCGAGCTGAACATGGCGCGTGTGACGGGGTCGACGAACAGACGGTGGAAGGAGCTGTATTCCCCGGCGTTTATCAGCAGGGAGCTGTAGCCGGTCTGCAGGGCTGGCTGGAAGCCACGGATAACTTCTTTTTCCATGTCCGAGAACTGATCCGGGTTATCGGCAAGGTACTGTTTAAACGCCTTAGCATCCTGCAGCAGGGTGATTTTGGTGGAACTGTTGTTCCAGGCGGCTTCCGCTTCCTTACTGGCGCTGAAGTCCTTGATGCCCTGGGTGATAGTGATAAACGCGCCACGGTGACGACGCACGGTTCGGTAGCCGGTTTCGATAAACCGTGCCGCGTGCGGGTTGGAGCCACCCAGCAGACGCCAGGCCTCGTCGATGATGCAGACTTTTTTGAGGTCGCGCGGGCTGTGGTACATCTTTTCCTGAATCGCCAGAATGAGCGAGAACAGGATCGAGGAGAGCAGCTTCGGCTTGTCTTCCAGACTCAGCAGCTCCAGTACCGCGAAGCGGGTTTCACCATCGAGCGTAGGGGTGTCGGCGTTAAAGTATTCTCCGTCCGGCCCCCAGGTGCAGTAGGTATCGAGCAGCATGGCCAGCTCAGCAAGGCGCGAGATGATGGTCGGCTTGTCTGCAAACGCCTGATTCACATCCTCGTTAGTCAGGTAATTATGGACGTCGTCGATACGGGCTTTGTTTGCCTTTTTCTCCCACGCATCCATTACCGCTTTCTGTAGGATCGCCTCGCAGACGCCATCAAGCGGCTGCGTCGGGCTGGCAAGTACCGTCAGCAGACGCACAATCCCTTCAGCAGAGTGCTTGATGTCTTTGACGTTGGCGAACGGGTTAAAGCGCAGTTTAGAGCCATCGAGATAAACCCCACCGGCCTGATGACAGTAGTTTTTGTAGCTGTCCCCCATGTCAATAACCCAGCCGTAACCGCCGGCATTCAGTACATCGCGCAGCACCCCCTGTATCAGAAACGATTTACCTGCCCCGGACGTCCCGGTAACCGCGATGTTGAAGTTGGTACTGCCATTCTCCTCGCCAAACATGTCGTAGAACGCGACCTGGTTGCGGTAGGTCGGCAGCGGCATACCTACATTCGACAACTGGCGTTCGGCCACGACCGGCATCAGGCTCACCGCGTTCCATGACTTGGCGCGCAGCGTCGCGCCTGTTGTTTTCAGGTCTTCCCACATCCCTTCCTGCATGACGAACGGGAAGCCGGCCAGCCAGTTACGCATCTGCTGGTACTGTATCGTTACCATCTCCAGCTCGTTCTTGCGGAACACGTTCACGGCGGCCAGCTCACAGGCCTGTGCATCAGTAGTGTTGTCCGGCGCGAACAGGGTCAGGTTAAAGTACGTGTTGCAGAGTGCAATTTCGTTATTGTTCAGTTGCTCACGGGTACGTCGCCATTCTTCTGCGGCCCTTTTGGTGCCGGGAAAAAGTGCGGCGTAGGCTGAGTTGGCCTTTTTGGACAAATCGGTATCTTTACGAAATGCCTCACTCTGGCTTTTCGTCTGCTCCTCCAGCTCCGTCGTCCAGGTCAGCATAAAGGGACAGGGTATTCCGAGGTCAGGAAAGCGCAGGTTCTGCAGATTGTCAGCCCCCTGCCACAGGGCGAAGCGTTTAGGCGTTTTAGCAAGCTGCATGTTGATGATGCGGCATGCCGATGCCGGCAACCGTGTCCCGCGCGCGTCGATGGTCTCGGGCAACGTCATCCGGAGATGCGACGGATAGACATCAAGCCCTATACCCTGATCAACCACCTGGCGGTTCAGCTTTTCATCCTCGTTGTAGTCGCCTGAGGACGTCAGCACCTGTTCCTGGCGGTAGTTCATCTGCTCGCGTACCGCAGACAGGAAGCCGTTCACATCGACGTTCACGCTGTCGATGCGCGCAGCGCCCAGGGAGACGCGGATGGTGTTGCGGATCTGAATCAGGTCATCAATCACCCGTTGTGTCTGGGAAGCGCGCTTCAGCGGCTGACCATAGACAAGAAAGATACGGTAGTTACGCAGGTAAAGCGGGTAATCGCGTTCGTTGGCCAGACCGTGCAGCGCAGAGCGCTGCCAGAACGCGCGGGTGATTTTATTGAGGTGATCGGCCATCCCTCCTTTCCACATGTCGTTACTCACACCGCGATCGATACGTTCCCCGACACACTTGCTGGCGAGCATGATGACGGTGACGGGAGTCTGGCGGGGCAGTTTTTTGCGCAGCATGTCATCGAGCGCGGCCATCACCTGTTCGTTCGCGCCAGGCAGCGGGGCGGCTTCCATGATGAAGCCTGCAGAGCCGGCGTTGACGAAAATCTCATTGATGTCGTCGTAATACCGGTACGGCAGTGCCGCAACCAGGGACGGGTAGCCCCACGTCTGGGAAAGATTCTCGCGGGCCGTGGCGGCACCGTCTTCCTCTTTCCCGTTTTTCAGCATATCCATCAGGTTGTCGACAAAACTCATTTTCGACCCTCCGCAGCGGCCCGGATTAACTCCAGGCGACGCAGCTTCTCTTCGTTCATTTGCCCGGATAGCGGTGCATCACCGGCTGTTTTAATCTGCCAGTCACAGCTCACGCTCAGAACGGCCAGCGTTTCATCGTCGGTATCGACTGACTGTGTGGCGGTGATTTGCGTCGTTCCTTTCCGTGAATGGACTAACGATTTCGCCAGATGATCGATGCCGTTCTTGCCGGTAACGTAATGGCTGCTCATTCCCCGCCCTCCCCGATAACGCGGTAGCTCTCATCCCAGTGGGATTTGTTTTTCACGAACTCAACCACAGCCGGCTGATGAAAGTTGTCGTCCGTGTCCACCCAGGGGGCAATCCACAGGCGCTGCGTGGCGTCAGGAATACGCTGAACCGGAACGCGGCCCGCCGTGTTAACCGGCACGGGGGTCGCATGACTCGGCGTGGCCAGCGGCGTGACCAGTGAGCCGGATGTTTTCGCGGGCGCAGTGGTCAGAGGCCTGGCGGCGGTGGTTCCGGTTGCTGCGACGGAGACAGGACGGAACGGATTCACGACCGGTGCCGAATTGCGCAGTGCCGGCAGGGTTTCACCCGCAGGCTTTTTTGCGGTTTTCTCTGCCGTCAGGTCATCCAGACTTTTACCCTGAGCGGCCAGCTTGTTGGCCTCACCGGTGGTCAGGCACTGGTCGGTCGCGGTCTTGTTGCAGTCGAAATCAGAATTGAGACCGGCGCAGCCGGTCAGTGCGCTGCACAGCAGTGCAGCACCCAGTAGTTTTTTCATGGGGTAACTCCGGTTTTAATTTAAGGGGTATTCAGGGAGGGGTAATACTCAATTTCAATTATTTGCAGTTGCACTGAATCACAGTGAAAACCAACTGCACAGCAAGGCTGCCAAACACGCCGGCATAAAATAAATCCAGCGTCAGAAAGTTCAGGTTCATCTGGATAAAGCCATAAATACTCGCCACTATCAGCATTCCGCCCCACGGAACGACTGAACCATACATAAGAAACCCACCATCGAGTTTGTTAAAGGCTGAGTCGCTAAAGCATACGAGGAACAAGCTTAAGAGCAGACACACTCGCCAGGAGACCCAGCCCATATCACCCACGCCTTTAAGATTGAGCACTGCCCACACTGTCAGTTCGATAGTGAATACCAGTGCTGGAATCAGGATATAGCGATAGTTGTGCAGGATTTTGAGTAATGGATAGCGCGCCATGTTGGCAGACATAAACACTCCAGTGAAATGAATTACAGGAAGACGTTGATGACATGAGCAAGTGCGCCTATGGTCATCAGGGTGAGTAACACTGTGAGCCCTCCAGTATGGTTGTAAACAGAAACACCGGTCGCTCCGGCTGTTATTACCAGTAGTGCAATGGCTCTCGTACGCTTCATTCCTCTCCGATTTTCTCGTTACCGTCAGTGACTTTATGGAGGAACTTCAGGTCAGGTTTCTTTTCTGGCCAGACGGTCCTCACTTCTTCCTGATACCAGTTGCTGACAATGCTGACCGTCAGCCCCTCCGTTTCGGCCTGGTGCTTAAGATGTTCCCAGGCGGGAAGATTTAAGGGTTCATACTCAGAAAGCATCCTGTCGAACACCCCCGCCCAGCTTTGGTTGTAGCGGGGGACAATTCGCCTGCATATCCATTGAGTCAGAAATAGCCAGAAAACCAGGAAAACCAGCGCCCACAGTGAGAGGTAGTACGAAAGAACCGGCCCCCCAACACCGAGAAAGATGGCAACCCCCAAGAACATGTACCTGCTTGCTGCCGGAGTGGGCCGACCAGCCTCCCAGTCAGCAATATGCATCCGCATGCTCCTGAGCAGGTTGTTATTACGCTCTTCGTCACGCATTCCGGCTTCCCCCACGAAGAGCGGCATCAGAAATGGCGCTGAACTCCGCGTCCAGCCACTTTCTGAGTTCTTTCTGCGTCAGCTCATCCTTATGAAAAACAGAGAGGGCCAGGGTGCGCATGGCATCAATATCAAGCGGCTCATATGACCGAATTTTCTTCTGTATTTTCTCTTCCCATGTTTCACCAGTCTGTAGCAACCCGGCCAGAATCAATGCCATTCCTATTGCAAAAGAAACCACAGTAAGCCTTTGATTGCCTGACCAGAAGCTGAAAATCAACATCCCTGTAGCGGTTAATGTCCCGACCCAGAATATCCAGTGGGGCTTTGTTTTTTTTCCAGCCATCCAGCGGTTAAGGTCCTCTTCGATACGCTTTAGTTCGCTTTCGCGCCTCATGGAACCTATATCATTCATTTGCCCTCCTTAGTTGATGGTGTCACCCAGACGCAGCTGGCTGGCCTGGCGGAGAACATCATCAGGGTTGATGTTGCCGACTGAGGTGGTGCTGGATGCAGTGGTCTGGCTCGCCGGTTGAGGAGTCACGGCGTTCTGCGCGGCGTTGCCGGCTTTCTGCAGTTCCTCTTTCGCTTTAGCGTCCTCAGCGTCTTCCAGGGTTTCAAGGCGGAAGCCCTTCTGGAACACGACAGTTACCAGGTTGCCAGCACCGATATCAATCACGGGGTGATACTGCTCGGCGCGCTTAATCCAGTACTGGCTCAGCGTGTCGGCCGCCTTACTGGCTCCGCCGCCTATACCCTGCTTAAACACGTCGCCGGCACCGACATCCGCTGTGGCACCGAGGCCGACAGATGGTGTTGCCGCAGATTTGATGCCTTCACCAAAACCTGACAGGAGGCCAGCTGCACCGGCGTAGCCGACAATCATGCCGTTCCGCATGACTGGCTTGCCACGAACGCCGCCTTTCCCCTGATAGCTGACATGGCCATCGAACTCCATATCGACGTGCTTGCCGTTTTTCAGTACGCAGCTGAGTGATTTCGTCCGGACAATCCCGCGCTCGCTGGAGATGTCACCCCAGATTTCCCCCACCACAAAGCAGCCGTCTGCGCTGTATTCTTTGTTGTTCGGCATCTGGATATTGCCCAGCAGTCGGATGGTGACGGGCTGGGTGTTCTGCTGGCCGGTAACACTGGCGTTGGCGTCGGCCCCTTCAATCATGATGGCGTCAGAGAAGGAGCCTGACGGAATCCAGGGAAGTTTTGTTGGCTTTTTCTTCAGGCTTTCATAGCTGAACTTTGTGGTGCTCAACCCACCTGTCATTCTCTGGCCAGAGCCGCCCGTGTAGAACGCTGCGCCCTGCCCCATATTCACACCAGTGGCGGCCGGTGTGCCTGATGGGGTCACGGTGTATTCGGGTGGCCGGGCCTGACCGGCAGCAACAGGACCGGGGAGTGGTGTTCCGTTCTGACCGGCGGGTGGTGTCTGCTGGCCAGTGGTCGTGTTGCTGCCGGGGGCTTTCGTTAGCTGGTCATTCAGGCGCTGAATTTCTTCATCCTTTTTGGCCAGTTGTTGCTCGGTGGTGAGCTTGTTCTGTGCAAACTGCTGGGTGAGCGTGGCGAGCTTGTCCTCAAGTGCGGACGTCTTGGCCTGCTGCTGTGCCAGTGCGGCATCATTAACCTGCTGGTTAAACGCTGCCGTGACCACGCCGGTCATGTTTGGGGTGGCGACCGGCGCGGGGTGTTTCTGTTCCTGCTGATGTTGCCCGTACCAGATAACGCCGCTCGTGGCGGCGGCGCCTCCCACGATAACGGCGGCAAGAATGGCCAGCTGTTTGCGCCGGGTTTTCAGGTTTTTATTCAGACTCATGGGCGGGTGTCTCCGTCATCTGAAAACACAATCCAGGCGTAGCCTTCGCCACCGGCATAAAGCTGGTTCTGCGACAGCATCACGGCCCGGACGCCCTTGCGCCAGAAATCGCGCTCGCGCAGGCTGCGGGTGATGCTGCCCGGGTTGCTCATCCGGAAGCGCACAACGCGCAGGTGGTTACCAACAAACTGGCGTTCCGGTGTCAGGCGTACATCACTGGCGGGTGTGTATGCAGGCATGCGGCTGACCGGATACTCCTGGTAGTCGTCCGGCACCTGACCGTTGACTACGGCGCGGGACAGTGCGACCAGTGTTTTTTCGTAGGTCTGCCCTTCTTCCCATGCCTTCGCATCGTCGTTCTTGCGAAGTGGTGGTGACATTGGGGTGAAGCGCAGTGTTTTGCCGTTACCCGGCTGCGGCCTGATGTTAAGGCTCAGGGATGAGCCGCGGTCGGTCTGAATAAACAGCGTGAAGTTCTGGCTGACAAGTGGAGACAGAATAAGTGCTCCGTCGTCGGTCTGGCTCTGGTCATAGGCACCGGTTGGTCCGCTGATGCTGGTAATGAGTTCTCCGTCGACAACAACCTTGCTCGGATTGGTGTTGCTGAGAGTGACGTTAAAGGCGGCGTCGTTCTCAAACGGAATGGCTGCGGGTGCGGAAGCGGCCCGGAGGCCGCTGGTAAATAATCCCGCTGCCAGAAACACAGCAGCAGCTGCCGGTGAAATACGAAATTTCATGGGCAGTCCTGTCAGTTGGTGGTGGATACCGGCTGGAGTTCTTCGAAGCTGTGGAGGTTAATCACACCGTTCTCATAGCTCAGTTTCAGGCGGTAGGTTTTTTCCTGGTCTTTCATTGGCGTGATGATTACGCCGTTAGTGGTGGAGGACTTCAGAACTCCGCTGTACTGCACGGAGCCATCATCCATGACGCGAATTTCTTTCGTGTCGAACTGGGTGGAAATGCCCGCTTTCCTGATGCGTTCAGCTTCAATGTCCAGAGCTTTCTTGAGTTCGTCCCGTTCGTCGGAAGGGACGAATCCAAGAATCATTTTCTGGTTGTTGTCGATGTTTTCCGGGGTGACGTTCAGTCGCCAGTAAATAAAGGAGGCGGCGAATTGTGTCAGGCCTGGGGCATCGACACCTTTTGAATCTGATGTGAAGGGGCGATTAAATGTTAATGGTGTGGTAATGGTTTTCTGGGTGGTGGCAAAATACCATGCAAGCGAACCTGTCAGTACGTTACCGGCCCCCATAAGTAAAGTTAAAGCTGAAAGACCAATAAACGCATAGCGGAGTTGTTTATCGCGCTCTCCTTTAATATTCAGTTTCATGAAAACTATGCCCTCCAGTGCCGGAAACTAGAATCAGGTATCTGGCGAAAGGTTACTTTGAATAAAAGTGATGGCAGGTGCCAGTAACAGAAATTAAGTAACCAGTACGACCCCTGCCCTTTTTTCAGATATCTGACGATGAACCAGAGGATTCCCGCTATAACGCCAAGTTCAACTGACAGGTTGTTAAGCACCCCCAGAACAATAAGGGGTGCGGTAACAATTAACTCATCAATTGGCAAACCTAAATAGCGGTCCTGCTGGTTCATTGTTTCCGGGAAGTTGTATTTATCCTCCTCCCCGCTCATCGTTTAACTCGCGATGCCGAAGGCTACACGGGTAAAGATGATTGCCATTACGATACCGACGAATACCAGCGGTGAGCGGGCCTTGATGTAAATAAACAGGCCCATGATGATTTCGGCAATGTAAAACCATTTAATCAATGAAGAGCCAGAACCGAAGGTGGAATTAACCGTGGTGTTCTGTGAGGAAAGAAGGTCGGTGCCGCCAGCGAATGCCGGGTGAGTGACCATAAGTGCAATTAAAAAAGCGCCTGCTGACTTTAAGTAAAATTTCGCTTTGCGATTTTCGCGAGCTTTGCGGAATAAAGACGCTACCGCCCATCCCTTACCGACGTTAAGGGCACTGCCTTGGGTTAACATGTTTGTTTTCTCCGAAGTAAACAAAAGTGAATCGCGTAAGTGCTTGTTTACGCGGGCGCAATTGTCCCATGACCCTAAAAAAAAAAAACTGTGACGCATGTCACACTTTTTGGAATCATTCAGATTTATCCGAATATGTAAGTGGGTAGGCTTTGTTGACCAGAAAGTTCAGAAATGGCCTCCGGGATCTATAGCTATGAAAGTTAAAGAAAAAATGTGGGATGGTCGCGGCCGTCCACGCAAGTTCCAGCCAGGTGAAGCGGTGGAGTGGCGATTGCGTGCTCCGGATAATCTGCTTATGGAGCTGAGAATATGTGCCAGAGCTGGCAACAGAAGTGTGAATGAGGAAATTATTGCCAGGCTTTTGTTGTCGCTGAATTATCAGCCCGGCAAGCCTGTCATTAAAACTGCGGAGGGTGAACGGCTCATTGCTCTGGCGGTGAGATTTGAAGAGTGGCTAGGGCAATTACTTGATGTTGAATCTATTGATGATGCTGGAGAAATTAAATCCTCGCCCAAGCAGGAGCAATTGTGGATGTGGCGTGAGGGTGAAAGAGTTTTGCTTCCGGGGAAAACAACCGGATATAGCATGCGAATTCCTGAAAACCTTGCAGATGAAATCAGGGCAATGGCGAAGGTGCATAACCGTAGTCTGAATGATGAAATGCTCACCCGTCTGATGAATACGCTGGGTTATTTTACGGAAAGGTTACTTGACCAGAACGAGGATGCTCAGGCGCTTAAAGTGCTCTGTATGGAGTTTGAAGTTTTCCTGAAGGAAAAAATAAAGGAGGTGGAAAAAAGTGACCTCCCCTGGGATGAAAAACCGTCTCAGTGATCGATGCGGGCCGGAGTGTCCGGCTCGCAGATTTATTCTTTTTCGTTGATGAAGTGCCTTGCTTCCGCTTCGTTCTCAGCTGTGTTTATGCCGCTTATAATCATATCAAGCGTATCTTCCAGGCTGCCCTCGCCGTCTTTTCCTGTCATTTTTAAATACATCTCAGCAAGTAGTGTGGCAATGAGAACTGTGCCTTCACGTGAGCCGGCTGCTTTTCTTATGAGGTCTCTGCGGTATCCTTCAATATCAAACTGGTTGCCATCCTCGCCATCGCGCTTATAAACAAGAAGTCCAAGCCTTATTAATTCGTTGCAGGTGGCTGATATGTTTGCTTCTCCAGCGTTAGCGCCGTTTTGCAGGTCTTGTTGAACAATATCGCGAACTTCTCGTTCAATTTTATCTTTAAGGTAGATGCCGACTCTTCCCATATTTCTTACCTGTTTTAAGGTAGTGTCGGAACCGACACTACATATGGCCTGTTGGTGGATTATCAGATTGCTGCGCAAAGGTGTAATAGATTGATACTGCTGTGAATTTCTGTTCTATACAGTAGTACAATCCAGCACCATGATGTGCGACAGTGTGACACTGTGCGATATATAATTCAATGTAATTAAAGTATATCTACAATTGTACGATACATGTGAGACATACCGACACTAACAGGTATCAGGATTATACGATAGTGTAGTGTCGGTATGTACGACATTAAATGGTCACATTGCAAAAGCGCGCAAATTTCTTATAAACATCCCACTGAAATAAAAGGAAAAATCTGCAAGACGAAGTCTTGCGTGGGGTGTGATGTTTTAAAGGGTTAGTAAAGAGCGGCATGTTAATACCGGCTACTGCTCTGACATGTTTATTTCTGGCAGGTGTTAAATCCCCGCAGGAAAGCGCTCACGCGCGTTTGTAGTGAATTTACTTGATTACGACGATCCGCCGGGGTATTTTTTAAAGCGCCTCTCCAGGGCCCGTTTATTTCGCTAAAAGGCCAAACCATGAAAATATCGTTACTGCCTGCTGCTTTGCTGACTCTTTCACTATCTGCTGGCGCAGCTCCGCAGATGTGCTTTGAACAGGCCGGGAAAGATTATCAAATTGATCCGCTTCTGCTTATGTCAATTTCGATTAAAGAGAGCCATCTGGTACCAGATGCGATAAATGGATCAAACAGGAATGGGACAGAAGATGTCTGTGGGATGCAGGTGAACAGCTCTCATTACGGTAAACTTAAAAACTTCAATATTACCCGTGAGCGCCTGTTAAATGATCCATGTATCTGCGTTTATACGGGTGCATGGGTACTGGCGCACAACTTCAGGTCATACGGAAAAAACTGGGACAGCGTGGGGATGTATAATACGGGGCCGAGCAAAAAGCTCATTACGCAGCGCAAGGCCTATGCACAGGATATCAAAAATATATATCGCGTATTACTGGCCAGAAAAAAGTTACTTTCTGAACGTCTCGCGCCAGCTGCGGGTAAGGAGCATGAGATAAAAACTACAGAAACAGCATCGCTTAACGGCGGGCAGTAAAAAGCCGCTCTGTTGAGCGGCTTAATTTTCAGGCCTTCAGTTTTGCAAACTCCTCAGCCATTTTCCAGAGCACCTGATTTAACTTGATGTCACCATCTATTCCGGTGACTTCTCGCGTTCTGGTCATCTTCCCTTTTTCCGTTCTGCCACGAATTCCCCCACGGATCACATTTTCCTGCACCACGTTAAACGTGGTCCATAAATCCTGGCCTCTGTCGAGCACACGGCGAGGGTTAATAATTTGCTCCGGTGTAATCGGCGCTGGTTTTCCATCGTATTTAAGTTCCAGGGCGGTCGCACCAAAAAGGCGCTGCTCAGGCAAAGTGAGCTGAATGCTTTTCATGAGGTCAATATTTTCATCAACGGCGTCAAATGTTTTCAGCACCGTGTAAGCGCCTTCGATTACCTGCCCGACAATATCCCCTTTGTGGGGCACGCGGATTTCACCAAAATCCTTCCATGCAACCAGACCATTACTGCAAACCTGACGGAACATACCGGGGATCATTTTATAGCTGCTTGAACCATCATGGCTATTCAGCAGAATAATTTCCGGTACTTCTTTTCCGTTAATCTGGTCATGACGGCGCAGGCGAAGCATATGCTTTGTAAAGTCGCGTTTATCCTGGTCACGTGTACGTGACTGCGTTGCATAATATGGCTGAAAACCTTCATCACGTAAGCGATCAAGAATGTTAATGGTCGGGATATACGTATAACGTTCAGAGCGTGAATCGTGTTTATCCGATGAGAACGCGCTCGGAACGATGAGCTGTAATTCATCATTCGTCAGCGGACGGTCTTTGCGGATCGAGGTAGGCATACGATAGCGGCTTGCGAAACTGACCATTTTTATTTACTCCTGATTATTTATTTAAAGATGAAGAAATAACGCGGTGAAAATTATCCAGCGGCATTGCAGCTGCCACAGGGCGACCATCTACAACCCAGACAGAGATATAATCCGGGCATTCGTCATTAATTAACGTCAGCTCAGTGGCATTCGCTGGCGGCGTAAATATTGCCGGTTGTGACTCCCCTTCCGTTACCGCAAGGACCCAGCAAAACAGATCCGTGAACTGGGACATTGTGAGGTTTGAATCACATCTTCCGGCGGTTTCCTCTCCGGCGGTTTTGACGTTGACGTTCTGTGTGTTCATCCTGCTTTTCCTCTTATCTGGTGGTTAATCCATCTCTCGGTGAGTTCCCTGGCGGCAAAGGGCAAAGGAGATCGGAAGAGCACACCTCCTCTGGTGGTGGTTGTCCATCTCCCAGGCTGGTACTCTCGCGGCAAGGGCCAAGTAGCTACGGCGGGGCGGCAGAAGAAGGGCGGAGACAAAAGTTTTTGCGCCCCGCAAAAAGTTTTGGCGGAGTGCATTTCACCCTTCGGATGACGACCCGACGGTGCTACGACCAGCCCTCCGCGTGAGGACGCATGGGGGATGGCCTCACCGGATGAACAGGATGCACACACCCGACACGTCGGAACGGCGTGGCGACATTAAAGCGACGGCATCAGCCGGCGCGGTGAAGGCGTTCCGGACGGCACGGCCGGAGAAGCCGCAGCCCCTGACCTTCGCCATCAGACCCTAGCGTCAGCCCGAAACCCGAAGGGGTTCGGCGGAGCCTGGCGGGTGCATAGCAGCCGCCCTGGCGGAGTGGGGCTCGACGACCGGACAGCAGCGCTGGCCGGGAGCCGAAGGGGGCCATCTCCCTGTCCTGTTTTTGGGTTATGGCCATAACGGAGCTGCAGCTGAGAAAGTTAACCAGCAGGACGCCGGTTATGATCGCAAGAGAGGAGAGAATCACTGCAACGGGGAAAGGCAGGAGCGCCGGAGGCGCTTTCGCCCTCCCCGTTTCCCCGAAGGGGTAGCGTTTTTTGCGGTTGCCCCGATGATATGCACCGGGGCCAGGATTTCCGCTCAGATCGGTTCTTCGCTGTCACCTCCGTTTTCCTGCTCATAGTGCATCATGGCCATATTCAGCAGGGCATTAAATCCCTCGATGCCAGCCCCGTCCGGCTCGCACTGTTCGCACAGGTGCAGCAGATTGGCCAGAAAATCCGTGATGACAGTTTGCACGCTTTCGCTTTCCCTGTTCAGCCCGGTTTTACGGGCAAATTTCCAGAGCACATCTGCAGCCAGAGCGGCGTGATCATCGTTGCTGCGGATTTTTATCGGTTCAGCCTGGCCTTGCAGGCGTTCTGCCATCGTCTCCAGCACGGTGGCCGGAACAGCGTTCAGTGTGTTGCTCATCATTTTTCTCTCTCCCTGCGGCAGGTCTGCCCTGCCTCTCTGTCAGTCAGGCGGCCACGGTGGCCAGAAAGTTTTTCATAGCTTCGAAACGGCTGCGGAACTCCAGACGTCCCTTCCAGTCATTGAAGTAATAAACGGGGGTATAACGCACGCGATTTGCTTTCAGGGTCAGCGTATTACCGGTCACGACTTTCGCAGGGATACCCAGCAGTGACAGCTGGATAAAGGCCATATCAGCCACCATCGGATCGATATCTGTGCAGGTGGCATACAGCTGTTCTGACGGGTTATATCCCGCATCAGTCATCCAGTATGCAAAGGCAATGACCATACCGGCGCTACCACAGGCAGGCTCATCTAGCGTCATCCAACCCTCACGCTTTATCGTCTCCTGAGCGCCGGGCATGAGTAGTCCGGCCATCAGGCGGGAGATGGAGGACGGAGAGAAATACTGCCCCATTTCATCCGCGCCCAGCTCCTGCTCCATATACAGCGCGCCGAGGAAATCATGAGTTTCACCCGCCAGTCCCTCCACCAACAGGCAGAACAGCTGGTTCATGGCGTCTAAATCGGACGGTTCATAACGTTTGCAGATCAGATAGTTACTTTCCATACCCTCTGGCGTGCGCAGCCGAGCCACATCCAGCTGGCTGGCAGCAAGCTGGATAAAGTCGCGGAACACTTCGGAACGGCGCATATGTTTCGCAGTCTGACGGAAGACACTGGCGAACTCTCTACGCGCCTCAGCTGGCGACAACATTCGGGCAGGAGCAGAAGCCCGCGGCAGCGCCTCTGCCTGGTCAGACAGGAACAGGGATTCAAAACTCAGTTGTGACATGGTTTCTCCTTACCGGCCGCCCGCGGGCGGCCGTCTCCTGTTAAGCCAGTCCAAGCGCCGGGTAGACGCTGACAGCAAGACCACAGTCAGCATCGGCGGCGTAGCCCGTTTCGGCATTTACCACGGACAGGAACGGCTGCCACTGTGAGAAGCGCAGCGCGGGGACGCGTGCGCGTTTTCCGGCGCGGAGGGCATTTACAAATGCCTTCGCCTGTGCGACAGTTTGCGGGTCAAATTTCACGATCAATCTCCTTACTTTGGTTGTGATTGCCGGTTCACCGTTACAGCGGCTACCCGGCGTTGAGAAAGCAGGGGCAACCCTGCTTTTTTAATGCGCGGAATTCAGCGGCGCATCGAGACAGAAACGGGCGATCACGTCGCCAATCAGCTCCCGGTGATGGCGGGTGTGCAGGTCATGGCACTCAAAGAAGCGCTCGCCGTACCGGACAAAAATCGCGGTCACGTCCCCGCCCGTAAACTCCATCGACTTGAACGACTCCCCGCCAAACCCTCTGCACCAGTCCACCGGCGGCAGTGTTTCCATCTGGTCGATGTACCGGGCCTCGGTGATTTCCACCCAGGGACGGCGATAGCCGTCATTCTGCTTTTCCTGTACCTGAGTCGCGGGGATCAGCTCCGCATCCGGATAGAGACGTCGCAGGGATTCCAGCGTTATTGCTTCACGCTGAGTCACCCATTGCCCTTCCAGCTGGGTTGCCCGGTCATAAACGGCGTTATGTGACGGAACGAAAAAGGCCATTGGTGCAGCGGCCGGGGGGTTAACGTTCATTTTATGCTCCTGTCTGATGAGGTTCCGTGCGGCGGCTGCCGCACGGGGTGAACCGGATTTAAATGTCGATACCAGCGCGCTCGATCAGGCGCACAAACTGTTTGAAATGGTCAGCTTCAACCACATGGATATGGCGGAACTGTTTATCGACGCCGCTGCTGAGGGCGTAGAAATAGGTGCAGCGCATCGTTTCGGGGCAGCGTCTGCGCAGTTTCTTCAGCTCTGCAAGGCTGCTGAACTCCAGAACGTCCGATTCCTCCTCAGAGTTTTTTTTCGTCTCAGCGACGAGGATCGTGTACGACACGGTTTTTCCCCCCATCTTTCTGGAAGATTCTTGAGCGGCGGTTTTGACGTTGACGTTTTGTGTGTCCATCCCCCTGGTGAGTTCTCTCGCGGCAAGGGCCGAGTAGCTACGGCCGGGCGGCAGGAGAAGGGCGGAGACAAAAGTTTTTGCGTCCCGCAAAAACTTTTGGCGGAGTGCATTTCACCCTTCGGATGACGACCAGACGGTGCTACGAATAGCCCTCCGCGTGAGGACGCACGGGGGATGGCCTCACCGGGGGAACAGGATGCACACACCCGACACGTCGGAACGGCGTGGCGCCATTAAAGCGACGGCATCAGCCGGCGCGGTGAAGGCGTTCCGGACGGCACGGCCGGAGAAGCCGCAGCTTTTGACCTTCGCCATCAGACCCTAGCGTCAGCCCGAAACCCGAAGGGGTTCGGCGGAGCCTGGCGGGTGCGCAGCGGCCGCCCTGGCGGAGTGGGGCTCGACGACCGGACAGCAGCGCTGGCCGGGAGCCGAAGGGGGCCATCGCCCTGCCCTGTTTTCGGGTTATGGCCACTGAGCTGCAGCTGAGAAAGTTAACCAGCAGGACGCCGGATATGACGCCCGGGATGAAGAACACAGGGAAAACCAGGCTGAAGCCAGGTACAGGCAGGTAACTCATGGCGCGCTGACTTAAGCAAAAGCAGGCAGGAAAGGCTGGAGTGTGGACAAGGCGGAGGGAGCAGAGGGGCAGCGCCGAAGGCGCGTCCCCCTTCCCCCGTTCCCCGCAGGGGAACAGACCTTCCGGGTTGTTCATGCATGCGACTGCACCCTTCGGGATGGAAAAAGGGGCTACCGGCGAACCGGCAACCCCTTCATAAAGGCGCTTCAGGCATGTCCACACAGTCTCAGCCCCTGAATGGCGGGGGTTCCCCCCCGCCGGGGTTAGCTACTTAGCGGATTCGTAAGCCATAAAAGCTGCCACCTCCCTGTTCGTGTCCCTGTATCGGATTTCGCAGAGCGATTTCCGTGTCAGGTAAGTGAATATCAGCAGTGTGAGACACACTATTAATACGCACCAGAGCAGAGTGTTTCGTGGCAGTTTCATGGCCTTCTTCTCTGTCAACGCAAAGCAGAAGTGTCACCTTCGGTGCGAAACAGAGATGTCATGCTTTGGTTCAGAGAATGCGTTTGACCGCCTCGCTATATACTTCCGAGCGTTCTCTTTTCCCAACAGAAATCACGAAAACGACAACTTTCTCGTCTATAACCTGGTATACAAGGCGATAGCCTGAAGACCGGAGCTTAATCTTGTAACAATCAGGCATACCACGGAGCTTGTTTGCTTCAATCCGGGGTGACTCAAGTACTTCAACCAGCTTCTTTTTCAACTGTTCACGTACCGTCGAGCCCAGCTTTCGCCATTCCTTTAGTGCCCGCTCGTCAAAATCCAGAAAATATGCCATCAGAGTTCATCCAGCGTCACACGTACTGGCTTAGGATTACGAAGCCGTTCTTTCACTATCTCCACAAGTTCAGCATCTTCATCACTCAGGAGTGTCTGTTTGAACGGCAAGCGTTCATTGTCAGCGATATACTCGAGCATGAGACGAAGCGCTTCAGAAGGAGTTACACCCATTTTTTCAAGCGCGGCGTAAGAACGCGCTTTAAGTTCATCGTCAATACGCAGGTTAATGCTACCCATGTCTTACACCTCTTGTAATTACAAATGTCATTACAAGTATCGCACTACAACATGCTTAGGGCAAGTCACGAAGGAAGTCAGAAAGTAGTCGTAAGAACGGTGATCACTGTCCGCTTTGTGCCAGGAGCAGCCATTGCTAAGTCCATCCTGTATTGTGCAGGTCAGCTCGTTTTTAAAGAGTCCGGCCATCATCTTACTGGTACAGACACCATATACTTTGTGACGGTCAGGCTACATATGCACAACTCAACTTATTCATCTATTTTTTGCTTTAGCATGTCAGTGTTGCTTTCTCGTCGGCGGGTGAGCGGTGACCTGACCTGTCGATAAAGGAACATAGCACGTTTTATGCAACACCCGCATGCGGCAGAAAATTATTGCCGAACGTTTACCCCTGTCAACAAGCTTTACTTTCTGAGGCGCGCCAGCCCGCGAGGAAAACAATCTGAACATCAAACAATTAATGACACAAGAAATACGATTAAAGATTTTTTTGTGCATGCCGATAGTGCTTTTTTAAAAGGAGAAATCTATGTCTGTCACAATTCAGGGAAATACCTCAACCGTTATTTCAAACAACTCCGCCCCGGAAGGAACATCAGAAATAGCCAAAATCACAAGACAAATTCAGGTGCTGACTGAAAAGCTTGGGAAAATCTCATCGGAAGAGGGGATGACGACACAGCAGAAAAAAGAAATGGCTGCATTGGTACAGAAGCAAATTGAAAGCCTCAGGGCTCAACTGGAGCAGTTGTTAAGGCAGCAGGCAGAGAAAAAGAATAAAGACGCGACAGTTCAGCCTGATAAAAAAGAAGAGAAAAAAGACGATACAAATACCGCTGGCACCATTGATATTTACGTCTAAGTGACAGCCGTATTGTGGCCCTCATCGGGCCACTTTTCGCCATCAGCCTTTTCTTTAAAGACATATTATCTTTGTATCATTTCTGATAGTTAACATTACAAGATATAAGTAATGGACGCACTCCCAATTAGTCTATTTAAATCGCCACGAGTTTCACTGACAACCCATGATCAATTATGAATTGCAACTATTTCTGTAGTCACTTTTGTGGGGACAGTCCACAAAACTGCCAACTTCCGCTTCTTGCTCTTAGCGGACATTAGCATAGGCTATTTACCATAACGCCTCATTACGCGCACCGCCCAGACTGACTCAGCGCGTTTCTGGCATATCCCCGGTAAAACAAGTAACAAACCACCCGAAAATGAACACCAGAAACGCGACTTAAGAATCTACCCTATGAATGGATATGCACTCAACCGAATCGATCTTGGTTTCAATCTTTTTTATCGGGATCAGGCTTCTTTTTAGGTAACTTCGGGGGCTTAACTTGCTGATGACTTTGCGTTCGGCGCGTAAGCCAGGGATGGTCAGCTTTAGGTTTAACATAGTATTTTGAGCGTAAATCAATACGGGCATTATCCACTCGTTCATGGACACTCTTTTCATCATCCAGTGGTATAGGCTCCGGGCCATCAACATACTTTTCCCAGCCCAGCGCTTTCCCGTCATACAGAACGTTAATTTCACCGTCAAAGTTCTCGCATACAGTAACAACCGAATGCCTAAGTCGATATCCCCGGCCCTCACTGCGTACCTGAAACGCACTGCTTTTGTACTGGAAAGTGAGATTTTTAGACAGAACGCGCTTCGCCTGTAGGCTGAAGATATAACCCAGTTCCTCTTCAGAATGGTGCACATCAAGATGAGCATTATCAGTAGTACGAGGCGACGTAGCGAACCGGTTGTTATAGGCTTCAATAAAGGTCGGCAACCATGCATTTGCTGTTTCAATATCACTGATATTCTGAAGCCGCATTTCTTTGACCAGCCTGTCCTGTAGTGTCTGATTGGCGCGCTCTACCCGCCCTTTTGCCTGCGGGCTGTTGGCATGGATTGGCTCGATGCCCAGTGTCTTTATCGCACGAGTGAACTGGGTCAGCTCACCTTCCCGCTCTGGGTTATTTACCCTGAATATACTGTGTCTATCAGAGTAGAGAGCGAGCGGTACGCCATGATCATTAAGGTAACCCCGGAGGGTTTCCATGTAAGCCCGGGTTGTTTCAGCAGGCACAAAACGCAACGCCATCAACGCACTGGTGGCATCATCAATGAAAACGATCAGTGTACATCTGGGGCCTCGATTTTCAAACCAGTCATGAGGTGAGCCATCAATCTGGATCAGTTCACCGTAAGATGGTCGTCGCATGCGGCGTTGATATATACGGGCAATTTTACGACGGCGTTCACGCCATAACCCCTCTTCTATCATCCACTTTCTGAGAGTTTCAACGGATAAAGATAAACCGTGTATCTCGCGCAATTTTTCGCACGCAAACGTAGGTCCAAAATCAGCGTAACGGCCTTTGAGGAGTGAAATTACTGTTGCTCTGAATTCAGTAGAAAAGGAATTATTAGGACGCTTTCCACGTCGGTGGGAAACCAGACCAGAAGGCCCTTCATTTCTATACCGTTGCACCAGACGTTTAACCTGCCGAATAGAAATGCCAATGCGTGCCGCAGCTTGTTCCTGAGTAATATGTCGATTAATTGACTCCTGAATAATCTGAAGTCGGTGGAGTTCCTTATGACTCATCGTAACAGTCTCTTTGATCATGAAAAATCCCCCAGAGAATTGTCTGGGGACATTTTAGAATGGTTCAAAGGGGACATTACAGCTTGGTGTTAACAGTCCCCGGCACTTACAAATACGGCCTCAGAATTACCTTGCCCCCAGAATGCCAGCTTGTACCCGACGCCCCAGACAAAGAAGATAATCCCGGCACTCAGAACGCCGTATTTAATTACGCAGAGCAGGACTTTATCGAACCAGCCTGGCGTATCACGCCATGTGATAACCATCGCTATCAGACTGCATATGAACAGGCCAGCATAATAGCCTGTCGTGCCTTCCCATTCTGGCGCAGCATGCCTGACGATTAAAAAGAACAGCGCGTACAGTAATATAACGAGCAACCAGTACCTCATAGTCCTGCTTTCCTTTTGTATGGCCATCTGTTCAGTCAGACAGCATTGTATCTGATTCATCGGGCAGACTTGCCATTGAAATACGCCGGACGCGCTGCCAGTTCCCGCTCGATTAACTCATCGGCAAACAAAGGGGCAACACGATTAATCCGTGCCTGCATGTTGCGCCTTCTCACCGCTGCTTTCCGTTCATCGCTCCAGCGCTGGATCTGTTTCTGACCGAGAAAATCCACGCATACAGCGTAACCTGAGCCAGCTACCCAGCGTGACATTACCTCTTCAGGTGCCGCCTGCCCTGCCTCCACGACAACTGAAACCAGCTCCAGTGGACCAGGGCAGGGCATGTGTGGCAATTTCCAGCGCAGGGAATAGCGCCACTTCATACACCGCTCCGATCAGCCAGCTTATTTGGCACCTGCCAGCGTTCAGCGACACGAACATGCTCAGGTGTTTCCCGGACAATAAACGGGATTTCATACATCACTGCATACAGCGGCTCACCGCTGATGCGAAGCCAGTCAAGTTCCTTCAGCGACGCGAACCGCGACTGCCAGCGCCAGAACGGTGCAGCAAGCTCTGCCGCGTCAAACTCGTCGCTCCACCGGGTGTACCAGGTGCAGACGGTTTCCGGTGACTGAAAATTCAGGTCGATTTTCGCCTGCTCCAGCAGGTTCTGGCGCAGTTTCCAGCGCTGTTCGTACTCACGGGACTGGCGGCGAAGCTGACGCGTGGTCTTAATGCCGGACCTGTGCAGCCGTCGCCCCGTGCGGGTGTGCATGACTTCAGGGAATAGCTCGGCCTGCACGTCAATCGTGAGCGGCAGCGGGCAGGCTTCGCCACAGGTGGCAATCATCGTGTTAAGCGCTTCCTCGACCTGTTTCAGGTTCGAATGACGGTTATTTGGCACCCAGTGCAGGCCAGGTATTTTATTGGCCACCGTGGCGTTGAGGCGTCCGCTGCCCGTGAGCAAGCGCAGAAAGATACGCACATACGGCATGGCGGGCAGTCGTGCGCCGCGTTCGCGGGCAGACTCAACATGGCTGATAGCCTGAATTGCAGCCTGACGGGCAGGCTTCAGGGAAACGAGCGCGTGTGAGGACGGGATCATGCTGTCACCCCCACGCTCATCAGGTTCACCACAGTGCTGGCTGTGCAGTTAAAGCGGCGCATACCTGCCAGCTGCGCGATAAGCTGGTTTATCCGGTCAGGCTGGAGCGTGTCGCTCTGGTAAAGGGTACGCACCACTTCACCGCCGGAGGAGAGCAGCACCAGAAGCCAGTAAGGCGAGACTTCGCCGGGGCTGCACACGCACAGATGCCAGTCATCGCTGCCTTCCGCGCTGAAGCGGCACTGGACGGGGAAGAAGCCACCGAACTCGGTGCGGAACTCGGCACAGACGCACCATCCTTCAGGTGTCGACAGAAGGCCGGTCACGGCATCGCTGAGGGCGCGGCGCGCGTCCTCGCCCTGCTGACGGATAAACTCCAGGTCTGTGGCGGTCAGGGTGTTGATTCGGTTCAGGTCATATTGCATGGTCATGTCTTTTTCCGCCGCCCGAAGGCGGCGGCCTCCGGTATTAAGCAGCGTGGTCAGTGGTATCAGCGTCGGATTCAGTGGCTTCTTCAGCCTCAGCGGCTGGCGCAGGGCGCACCATCCAGTCAGGCAGCCAGCCCTGAGCATTCAGATCCTGTTCGGCGGCCTTTGCCGCATCGCGGCGCTTGAGCTTCACAATCTCTCCGGCGCGGGCACTCAGTCCGGCTTCTTCGTAGGCCTTGCCGATCTGGGCGATGGTAAGCTTGCCGAAGTAGCTCTCTGCCCCCGGTTGCCACCACTTGCGCAGGTCAAAGTCCAGCGCCGCTTCCAGCGCGTCCAGTTCACTGGTGTCCGTGCGGTTATACAGGCGTTCCTGAATGCCGTTGATACCGTGCACTGCACAGAATCCCAGCAGTGTGTTCACCTGCTCGGCTGACCATGACAGCAGCCAGGTGAAATCGAGATGCCAGTTTTCGGGCAGCGTTGCCTGAAGCGCTTTTTTCTGTGCAATGAGCGCCGTCAGCGCCTTCCCTTCTTCACCGGATGGAGCCAGTGATGCAAGGTGATACTGATTCGAGGTCACATAGGCTTTCAGCGGTTCGCTGCGCTTGCCGTGGGTGCGGTCAAAGAGCGCAAGACACAGCGTCCACGTCAGGAGCGCCACCGATACATCAGGTCGACCCGCCAGTTCCGCCTGAACGGCAAGAGTGCGCTCCGCCGACATGGCCTTAACCAGCGTTGCCGGATAGGCGTCAGCGGGAATGTCAGGCGTGGTGTATCTGATAACGTTCTTTTCACGTTCCTGACGCGCCTGTTCTTCTTCTGCCCGGTCTTCGTCGGTCAGCTTGCGGATACCAGGCTGAACCTGAAAATTGCTACCGTCCCATGACACCCAGATTCCGTGCGCGGCGCGAAATTCCGGCGTGGCTTCGCGATACTCTGCCTCGCAGTAAATGTCATCGATCTGCTGCTGAAGCTCGTATTCGTCATCGCAGGTTTCAGTGGCGTCCCTTTGTTCTTCCAGCTCGCTGACGCGCTTCTGTTCTTCTTCCGTCAGGACAGCTTTCGGCATGGCAAAACGGTAAAGTTCACCGTCCTCACCACTGAAGCTTAGTTCCGTCATACGATACTCAGCCCAGCCCCAGCCCTGCTCCTGCTTAACGCGGGCGGCGAGCACGGTGAGCTTGCCAGCCAGCAGAGATTTCACCAGCGCCGCATCGGCAAAGGTGCTGTCCTTGTCGCTGAACAGGTCTGCGGTCAGCGTACCGCCAGCGGCGGTATAGGCTTCCTCGCCCACATACTCAAACATCGGGTGACTGATGGCCATCTTGTCGTCGGTCACCATTTTGCGCAGGGTCTGTACGGCAGGATCGCGCCACTGTACAACAGCCTCTTTCCAGACCTGCTCCTGACGCTCATGGGTATCAGCAAGTGTCAGGACTTCACACTGTTCAAGGGAGATTTCATCCCGCGCCAGCGCATCCAGCAGGGACGAGGCAAGATTCGCCAGCTTCAGGCAGCGCTGAACGTGGCGCGGGTGATAGCCCATCAGTGCGCCGATCTGAGAAGCCGTTTTACCTTCCTGCTGAAGGGTACGAAAACCGATAATCTGCTCGGCGGGATGCATGTTTTTACGTCGACCGTTCTCGATCATCGAGGCCGCCACAGCCATCTCCACGGGCAGGACTTTCACCGGAACAAACGGCGTGTCTGCATCGAGCACACCGCGCATCACCAGAATGCCTGTGCCTCTGCGGCGACCTTCCCCGCCGACAATGCCGATCGTACCGTCCGGCAGTTCTGCACCGATCAGGTTTTGCAGGATGCCCATTGCCTGAATGCTGTCTGCCATCTCTTCCACTTCCTGATCGGTATGCGGAATGATGCGCGTGTTTAAGCCAGTGTGTGACAGGCGGGAGTACGGGAAGATTTGTACGGGCGTATCAGCAAGCAGCTGGACGAGCTTCTGCTCGGTAGACTGCGCGATTTTTTCCGTAGATTTAGTCTGACGGGTGGTCTTGGCTGGTTTTTTTGCCGTAGTATTGGTGGCGACCATGATTTTTACCTCTCAGTGATAGTTGTGGTTAGCCGTGGCCGGAGTGCGATCCGGTCACGGCACTCGGTTAACCGGTAATGCGTTTCGGGTGTGCTGCCAGTGCTCCAAAGGACGGATAGCCATCAAGAAGCTGCATCATGACTTTTGCCCCTTCCAGCATCGCTTTATCCGTTACGCTGCCGCTGTTTTCACACACGTTGATCGTTGCCACGATCCCCGATTTCACATCTGAAAAACGCTCATACATGCGGTTGCTGAACAGGACTCGTTTGCCTCCTGCCATCACCTGCCAGTTGTTGCAGTCATTAAATCGGGTGTCCACGTTGTCAAACTCGACCACGTGGGTGTCGCTGGCCTGAATGCGCAGCAGCTTCACGATTTCGGTGCTCTGCCCGACCTTACGGGTCGCCGGACGGGTGTTAAGGTTCTGCATGTTTCCTCCTTCTCTGGGTTAAGGCCGGACATCCGGCCTCCGGTTAAAGCTGCACGTATTGCAGATTGCGTTTCAGTTCAAAAAGAAAATCCGGTTCAAACGACCAGGCGCGCCAGTTAAGCGTTCCGTTGGCGTTTTGGTGGCGGATCTTCCCACCTGCACGGTCGCCGTATCNCGGATAGCGTGCGAGACAAGGTGACCGGTGACCCCCCGCCTTCAAGCGAAGTGGCCTGAAGCCACNCNCATCCCCGTGCGACAGGAAAACAGGGTTTTGTTCCTTCCCCCCATCTTCCTGCGAANAAATTCTTTGAGCCGGCGGTTTTTGACGTTTGAAGCGTTTCGTGTGTGCATCCTGGTTTTCTCCTGTGGTTGAATGGTTGGTCCATCTCCCTGGCTGGAGTTCTCNGCCGCGGCAAGGGGCCGAAGTAGCTACGGCCNGGCGGCAGGAGAAAGGGCGGAAGACAAAAGTTTTTGCGTCCCGCAAAAAACTTTTGGCGGAGNGGGGCATTTCCACCCTTCGGATGGAACGGGACGCAGACCGGTGCTACGATATAGCCCTCCGCGTGAGGGACCGCACGGGGGGATGGCCTCACCGGGGGGAACAGGGATGGCCACCACACCCGGACACCCGTCCGGAAACGGCGTGGCGCCATTAAAGCGACGGCATCAGCCGGCNNGGTGAAGGCGTTCCCGTGACGGCACGGCNGGAGAAGCCGCAGGCTTTTGACCTTTCGCCATCAGAACCCTAGGGCGTTAGGCCCGAAACCCGGTAGGGGTTCGGCGGAGGCCCGGCGGGTGCGTCAAGCAGGGCCGCCCTGGCCGGGAGTGGGGCTCGGGACCGNCCGGGACAGGGGGCAAGCGCCCTGGCCGGGAAAAGGCCGGAAAGGGGGCCAGAAGTGGGGGATTNTGGTGTTTTCAGAGAATTTGCTGATCGGGTTTCAGAGCCTCCACGCCACGCCACGCCACGCCACGCCACGCCACGCCACGCCACGCCACGCCACGCCACGCCACGCAGGACCGTATCCGTGACAATTTGCCCCCACAATGCCATTCCTCTGCATTTCTCCTGACTTACACCAGGGGCGGGAGGGGGCAGCGCCGCAGGCGCTGGCCTTGCCGCCCCGTCAGCCCGAAGGGATGACTGGGTTTTCGCGCGCGAACAGGCGGCGCCTATGCCCCGCCCGGATTATTTACTTTCCATCCCCCTGACCGCCCTGGAGAATGAAGTGGCCGCAAAGATAGACGGCACACTGGCGGGTAGCCGATTCGCAGATCTCATCCAGCACTTTCGCTGTGGTTACGGGGCTGAGTCCGGATTCGCGACGTCGCTCGTTGATGAGCGTTTTATACTGGCGCAGGATGCTGCGGGTTTCCGGTGACAGTTGCATGGTGTTCTCCTTTTTTCAGTTTCCGGAGGCAATGCCTCCGGCTTCTCAGTCAGGCCTCGAGCGCAGCGCGCAGGCTCAACATGACGTCATTTTCTTCTTTCAGGGTTTCTTCTGCCGATCCGCCGCCATCCTCAGCGCATACGGCGATACGCTCCATTTCCTTCCCTGCAAGCTGCATCACCACCGCAAGCGCCGCAGCCGGAATGGTGACATTACGGTGTTTCCGTTTTTCTTCCACCATCACCTCAACAATGTTGTAGATGAGAGGGACACACCCGGAGGGATACAGCTCTGCCTCCAGTCTTTCCATCACCACGTCGATCTCTTCATCACTGAGATCCCAGTCAATGCAGAGACCGCGAATATCGTTCCGGCTCCAGCTGGCGAATACAAATTTCTCGCCGTCATTATCGTCATCACGCAGCATTTCGATGGCGATCTCTTTTGCTGTACCAATCATGTTTTTCTCCTTTAGTCGGGCGGCATCGCCGCCCATGGTCAGTCAGTCAAGGGCACGCCAGATCGTGGCGCTTTCAGGGTGGGTATCAGCAAATGCCATAAGCTGCTCATAACGGCGACAGAAGTGGCGGCACAGCTCCTCATGGTCATGGTTGCTGTGGTGCCAGCTCCGGTGATTCAGTACCAGCGCCGTGAGGATGATCCCCGCCACTTCCCCGCTGACAGTCTGCTCAAACCAGTTATCCGGATTGCACAGGGTCAGGCTCTCCACGTCAGGCGCCATAAATCCGCCCCCGTCCGGCAGCCGGTAAAACTGCCAGAATCCCCCCTGATACTCGGGGCAGTAGCGCCAGGCGTAGGCGTACACGGACGCCTCGGACGTCATAAAATCGCCGCCAAACAAATCAGGCAGGAAAGTCAGGCGCTGCGCACCCTCAAGACGAACAGCATCACAGGTCACGGTCTGGTTCATAGATCCTCCACGGTTAACATATTCTCGGTTCCGGCATCGCCGTGACGACACGACAGACCGGCGAAAAGCGGAAGACGCAGGGGCGACGCCGCAAGCTGCAGCGCAAAGCCTTCACGGGCTGAATGCACCGTGAAGGGTGCGAACGGGTGAGGACGGAGGCGTCAGCGAACCCTTGTGGTCGATGCGGCCGGGCTACAGTGAAGTCACGGCGCATGCCGTCACCGCACGGAGCTTCTGGGGAGTTTCATTGTCCCGACGTGGCCAGGCGGGCGGCGTCGGATAAAAGCGGAAGGCACTGACGTCCTTATTCGCTGTGGATGGCCACCGGTTGCCGGGGCGTTACCCCGGCGTTCTCTCAGGCGGCCAGCACCTCCTGTAGGGCGCGAACGTTATTCAGCTCATTTCTGACGGATTCCGGCTCCTGCCGCCCGGCTTCCCAGGCCATACCGATCCGGTTTTCCAGCTCGCATTCATAGTTGCGCAGGATGCGGGACAGAAGTACCGCCGGTACACTAACCTCACGGTTTGCCGCTTCGCGCTGGCGGGTCAGAAGCTCGCTGACAGTCTGATTATTTACCCCCTCCTGGCGGTATTGCGTCATTTTCATTTCGCCGAGCGCCTTCATCACCTCCCGGATTTCAGCCCCGTCCGGTTCTGGCTGGGCTTCACGGCAGGCCACGCTAATCCCATCTTCCGTCCAGACCAGCAGGACCAGGGGTTCGTCAAACGTGAACATGTTTTCAAGCTGTACACAAAGTTCTTCGCGGGTTCCGTACATTGTTTTTTCTCTCTTGTAAGGGGTTACAGGCCGGGCCTCCGCCCGGCAGGGTCAGTCAGTCCTGAAAGGTCTCGTCCAGCACCAGGGCTTCGCGGTAGGCTTCCAGAAGCAGGGTGTTGATCCGGCGCAGGGTCTGCGCTGCCATACGTTCAGTAAGCGTTGCCGCGTCGTGCCGGTGCTGCGATTCGAGGCGGTTCAGCAGCATCCGCACATCACACATGGCATTGCTGAGCGCGGCCACATCCGCGCGCAGGTGTTCAAGGCCCGGGTAATTCATGCTGCCTCCGGCCAGTCAGGGTAAAACGCGCCGTCATTGGCCGCCGGCATCCTTCTCGCCCGTTCAACCTGTGCCAGACGGCGGACGCCGGCGGCGTGGTACTCCTCAAGCATCTCGATCCCGATATAGCGGCGGCTGGCTTCGGCGGCGGCCACGCAGGTGGAGCCGCTGCCGGCGAACGGGTCAAGGACTATGGCCCCCGGACGCGTGAGCGATTCAATCAGCGGTCGCAGGCTCTGCACCGGCTTCTCCGTCGGGTGGTGTCGGTTGCCCGTGTATTTCCAGGGGATCACGTCCGGGATAGGACGGTCCGGGGTTTGCGGCCTCCCCTTCGCCAGCAGGTAGGCGCTCTCATGGGTGTAACCCACGAACGTCGATTTTGAGGCGTAGGACTTGGCAAAGACGATATGGCCAACCACCCGGAAACCGGCCGCTTTCCACGCATTCAGAAACAGATCCGCGCGGTTCCAGGCATAGAAGCTCACCATCAGGCTGTCGTTTTTCAGCACGCGGTACATTTCATGACAGGCGGGCTGGAGCCATTCGGCAGAGTTGTCCCCGGCCAGGGTACGGCCGGTACGGTCCTTATAGCCAACCAGATACGGGGGATCGGTAAGAATAAAATCGACGGCTCGCGCCGGGAAACGGGACATCACCTGCACGCAGTCACCCAGAATATAACGGGACATAGACACACTCCTCTCTGATATGCGGCACCCTCTTGGGCCGTGCCGCCACAAAAACCCGGCTCTGAGCGGAGGACGCTGGGGCGTTCCCGCAAGCCGCAGCGCAAGCCCTTCACGGGCTGAATGCACCGTGAAGGGTGCGAACGGGTGAGGAGAACGGCGATGAGCTTCCCTTGCGGCCGCAGCGGCCGGGTTAGCGTGAAGGCACGGCGTTGAACACGCCGCCGGCTGGCGGCAATAAGGCGGAGGGAACCGACATCCTTTGTTACCGGTTCTGGTAGCTGATGAGTCAGGCAGGGTATGGCAGAATACACACTGATAATGGATCCGCGCCGTTATCTTACATGTGTGCCTTTGATTTCAGGACGTCCCCGACCGGAGACGTCTTTTTTTTGAGTAGGATATATGGCAGGTGAAAGTGAGAAGTGATTGTGCAATCATCTGTGTCGAAAACATCTGATGGGTTTTCACTTACAACGAATTTGACACATTTGAGGACGCTCTTTTCCCGGAAGGCGTCCTGTTTTTTTACGTCAACCCCCCTTCACCCTGTCGATGGCAAACTGCAGCGTGTCCCAGTTAAAACCGATGCCTGCATCGTGGCTGTGGTCGCAGATACGCATGGCTTCTGCAATTTCCTCCTCCGACAGACTGCCATCGAGGGACAGAAAATCATCTTCCAGCCAGAACGTCCCCATACACAGTGCATCCGGTGGGTACTGCTTCAGCCTGGCGATGAGCCCTGCCACCGTCACATCATCACGACATGCAGGACGCGACGGCAGGACGCGATCAGCGATGTCGTTCCAGCACCAGTCATCGTCGTCCGGTACGGGTTCCAGCAGGGTCAGTAATTCCACACCCGGCAGCCGGGAGAGCTGCTCCAGAACCTCCCCCAGAGAAAGTCGCTCTCCGCTGGCATCTTCACTCCACAGGTAATGGTGATTGATATAGACGGCAAACTCGCCGTTATCGAGTTCAATACAGGTCAGTCTGAACATGGTTGTGTCCTCAGCATCCGGCACCCTCTTGCGCCGTGCCGCCACAAAAACCCGGCGAAAAGCGGAGGACGCCAGGGCGACGCCGAAGCCGCAGCGCAAGCCCTGCACGGTGCATTCAGCCCGTGAAGGGCGCGAACGGGTGAGGACGGAGGCGACAGCTTCCCTGGCGGCTGAAGCGGCCGGGTTAGCGTGAAGGCACGGCGGCCTATCTTCCGGGACAACGTTAAACAGGGCGAGATAATTTCACATAAAATTAAAATGTGATTTACATCACAAAACAATACATTATAATCGCCGAAAAATTAAGCGTTTAGTTTTGACGGCAGGGATGAGATGTCACCCTGCCGTTTTTTTCTGAAGTGTACGGGGCCGGATTTAACGCGCAGGAGCAGCACCAATACGTCTCAGCGCATCCTCTACTTCACGCAGTCCAAAAATATCCTCAGGCGGCTGCTCTTTTCCGGACAGGCTACATACCGTAAAGACGGCATTTGATGCGGTTAATCTCTCGCGGAACAACGCCTGCAGTGCCACAACGACCAGCGTACGTTCGTCTCCTGTCAGTTCTTCAAGCTGCATACTGTTTCCTTCAGGTTAATGTTCATATTCATCCCCGCCCCTTTGGTTTTTTCTCGTCAAACGCCAGGAGAACCCCGAGGCCGATCAGTGAGGCATAGCAGACCTGCATCGCGATTGTCACCGGCAGGGAGATGTTATCAACAAGAACGCCGGGAACCACAACGGCCACGCCTGCCAGTATCATTCCCCTGCCGGTCTTTTTGACCAGATCCGGCCACTGAGATTCAGGCACGTTCCGGGCACGCAGAAAGTTATGAATGCACTGCTCTGCCTTTTGTTTAATCACTGACATGTTTTAGTCTCCGAATGCCCGTCGCATATTTTTCTTTATCCTGGTCGCATCACCGGTTACCGGTGCAGCAGGCTCTGCTGGTTTCTCCGGTACTGCAGCCTGACTCACGCCAGCCGTACCGGCCATCTGCTGGACCAGAACCTGCAGCTCGCTGACCGTGCCGGGCGGTACCGGCATGCTGGCCAGCAGACGCGGCAGCTCCGGCGCGGTCGTATGCAGGGCCAGACCGGTGATAATCAGGTTTCTCAGCAGCTCTCCGCGCAGGCGGGATGACACCCCCGTCAGCACACGTTCAACCCGCTCACTGCTCCGGTCATCCAGAAGCGTCAGGGTGTAACGCCGGCGCTGGTATTCAGTATCCGGTGACATGGCCAGAGCCGCCACGCCACCGTCAGGCTCATCAGGAAGTCCTGAGAGTGAAGACCAGGTGCCGGAGACCAGCGCCATCACGGCACAAAGCCGGATGGCGCTCAGATGCCCGTCAAAGAACACCGGGATCAGCGCCGGTAAACGGGCATCCGTCTGGTACATCACCGCCCCGGCGGTGGCGGCGGTCCGGATGAAGTCACCGCGCAGGGGCTGTGAGATGGTGCTGATGGTCGCCATCGCCGCGATGTCGGTGCGATCGTCGCTGTGCAGATAGAAAGAATACTGGCCGTCCGGCACGTTTAGTCCTCTTTATTGTAAAGGGCAATCTCTCTGGCCAGTGCCAGCTGCGGATCGCCGATAACCTCGATACGGTCAGGAGCCAGAGGCCAGGCCTGACGGATAGCCTCTTCAATGAGGGATGCCCCTCCCCCGACCAGGAATACCCGGTTAACGTTCCTGAAGGCCGTCAGCTCACTGGTGACGCGCGCGCCCAGGGAAGTGATTGCCTCTGTAATTTTGTTCAGAACATCGTCGATTTTTCCGGCATCGTTGATCACACGCTGCAGATACTGACGATCGTTGCGGTTGCGGATGACCGTGTCAGCAATAAGCGCGCTGGTTTCGCTGTCTGCAGCCCGCAGCGCGCCTGCAGCTGCGCGGGTGACCTGCGACACGCCGACAGACGGATTGCCGTGTACCGCACTGATATCGTCAAACTGTCCGACAATCACGCCGGCATCGAGCGTGGTTCCGCCGAGATCGATAATCAGGGTGGTCTCTGCGGGACCGGGCTTCAGCTCCGCGAGACGGGAGAACGCCGCCGGCAGTGATTCCGGCATCACCGTCACGTTCGTTACGGTAAAAGCCCTGCCCTTATTCAGCACCAGTTTACGCATCAGGTTTTCCCGTTTGCGTCGGATGTTCTCCTCGTTCCGCTGGCAGTCCCCGTCATAATACTCGCTCAGGGGCAGCGTCACGGTCAGGCTCACCGGCTGCGGCTCAAGTCCGCTGTTCAGCAGGGCATGATGCACGGCCAGCAGGTTGAGATCACCGTACTGATATTCCACGTTTGTTGTCGGGATGGCATCCCGGCTGACGCTGTCCCAGGTATATTTCAGCGTGCCCACCTCATAGTTGAACGTTGCAGCACTGAATTCCGCCACTTTCCAGCCATGCCGGAAGGAGTTAGCAGAAACCCGGGTCTGCAGCTCGTTTCCTTCAAACCATGCCAGCTTAACATTAGTTGAACCATCATCGCAGTAAATATTCACCATTATGCTCCGTCAATTACACTCAATTTGATACATATTATAAGAGCAAAATGGAAAAATAAAAGCCTTATTTCTCATAATGAGAAATACAAAATAATCAAAATGATATTACTGAACATTTTGAGTAGCTTAGGTTACTCACTCTGTTCATGGCGCAGGCGATCTGGATTATCCTCACGCTGTTAAATATACTGTATGCATAACCAGTATATTTAGACGTCAGGAGGAAAGATGAAACTGCAGCTTTTCAGCACCGGGAAAGAACTCTCGCCACAGGCCCATCCGTTGTTTGCAGACCTGGCCAGCTGCGGTTTTCCCAGCCCTGCAGCTGACTATGTCGAATCCGATCTGGATCTCCATGATTACTGCATACGGCATCCGAGCGCGACTTACTACCTTCGCGCCAGCGGAGACAGCATGGCCGACGGCAGCCTGTACAATGGCGATCTGCTGGTTGTGGACTGTGCCGAGAAGCCCCGGCATGGCGATATTGTTGTGGCCAGCGTGCAGGGGGAGTTTACTGTCAAACGGCTGCTGCTGACGCCACGACTGACGCTGCAGCCCATGAACGCCGCCTGGTCGCCGATTTATCCCGACCCGGACGATCTGGATATCTTTGGCGTCGTCACGCACATCATCCACCGCCCGAGGGAGATGTACTGATGTTTGCCCTGGCCGATGTGAACAGCTTTTATGCCAGCTGCGAACGCGTTTTCCGCCCGGATTTGAAAGGAAAGCCGATCGTCGTCCTGAGCAACAACGACGGAAATGTGATCGCACGCAGCGCCGAGGCGAAGCCCTGGATAAAAATGGGCACCCCGTGGTTCCAGATAAAGAACGAGCTTTACCCGGAAAAAATATACTGTTTTTCAAGCAATTATGAGCTTTACGCTTCGATGTCGGCGCGCGTGATGAGCTGTCTGGAGGAGCTGGCGCCCAGGGTGGAACAGTATTCGATTGACGAGATGTTCCTCGACCTGACCGGCGTGGAGCACTGCATGGCTCTGGAGGACTTCGGCCGGCAGCTGCGCCAGCACGTATATGACTGTACCCGTCTGACCATCGGAGTGGGGACTGCTCCAACAAAAACCCTTGCAAAATCAGCACAATGGGCCTCAAAGGAGTGGAAACAGTTTCGTGGTGTGCTCGCCCTGACTCAGGGTAATCCTCAGCGAACGCGGAAACTGCTTTCACTGCAGCCGGTCGAAGAGATCTGGGGCGTGGGAAACCGTATTGCACGCAAGCTCAATGTTCTGGGCATTAAGACCGCGCTCGACCTGGCCCTGACGAACCCGGCCTTCATCCGCAAAAATTTCTCCGTCGTTCTCGAGCGAACAGTACGCGAACTGAACGGGGAAAGCTGCATGTCGCTTGAGGAAGCACCACCGACGAAACAGCAGATCGTCTGCAGCCGCAGCTTTGGAGAGAAAATCACGGAGTACGATTCGCTCCGCCAGGCTGTCTGTCAGTACGCAGAGCGGGCCTCAGAAAAGCTGCGTAAAGAGCGCCAGTACTGCCGGCATATTTCCGTATTCATCAAAACGTCTCCGTTCGCCGTTAAAGAGCCTTACTATGGCAACGTGGCCACGGAGAAACTGCTTACCCCCACTCAGGACACCCGGGACATCATTGCGGCCGCCACAACGGCTCTGGAGCGTATCTGGAAGGATGGGCACCGGTATGCCAAAGCCGGTGTGATGCTGAATGACTTCACCGGCTCCGGCGTTTCGCAGCTGCAGCTGTTCGACGAACGTCCTCCACGTCCTCACAGCGCTGAGCTGATGAAGGTTCTCGATGGCATTAATCATTCCGGGCTGGGACAGGTCTGGTTTGCAGGACGAGGTATTGCGCCTGCATGGCAGATGAAACGCGATATGCTCTCCCCTGCGTACACCACCCGCTGGAAAGATATCCCCATAGCGAGGATCGGTTAAATTTCGCCTTTCAGAGAGAGCCAGTAGTGCTCGCCGCAGCCGAACGACAGGGCGAAGCCCGCGAGTGAGCGAGGAAGCACCAGGGAACTGCACGGACAAATTCTGCTTACGCTCGGTGTTTAATGGATACCCCACTCTGTTTATCCACTTATCCACGGGCATATTTTTATAAGATCTTTTTAAAGGGTTGTTAGGTTTACCTTTTTAGAACACCTCTCAGCCCTTTATTCATGCGGGTTTGAGAAGGATCTGTGTGACAATCTGCCCTTTCAGTGTGACAAATCACCCTCAATCTCCATCTTAAAGTGTGACAGATTGCCCTTAACCCTGTGACAAATTGCCCTCATGATTTGTTGTATTCCACAAAGTTATCCCAACCTGTTGACTCTTTTTCAATTAGTGTGACAATCTAAATTCCTGTCACACTTTACACGGACCTGTCATGACGGAAGTTGCGGTTATCAACCATAAAAAACGTAAGAATAGCCCGCGAATTGTCCAGTCAAACGAACTGACTGAGGCGGCATACAGTCTATCTCGCGATCAAAAGCGTATGCTTTATCTCTTTGTGGACCAGATCAGAAAATCTGACGGTACGCTGCAGGAGCATGACGGTATATGTGAAATTCAGGTCGCCAAGTATGCGGAAACCTTCGGGTTGACCTCCGCCGAGGCAAGCAAAGATATCCGTCAGGCTCTCAAGGGATTCGCGGGTAAAGAAGTGGTCTTTTATCGGCCTGAAGAGGATGCCGGGGAAGAAAAAGGTTATGAGTCCTTTCCCTGGTTCATCAAACGTGCCCATAGTCCCTCCAGAGGGCTCTACAGCGTTCATATTAACCCGTACCTCATTCCTTTCTTTATTGGCCTTCAGAACCGTTTCACACAGTTCCGACTAAGTGAAACGAAAGAGATCACCAATCCCTATGCCATGCGCCTGTACGAGTCACTATGCCAGTACCGTAAGCCGGATGGCTCTGGCGTGGTATCCCTGAAAATAGACTGGATCATGGAGCGCTATCAGCTTCCGCAAAGTTATCAGCGTATGCCGGACTTTCGCCGTAGGTTCCTGCAGGCGAGTGTCGATGAGATTAACAGCAGAACGCCAATGCGCCTGTCTTATATAGAGAAAAAGAAAGGACGCCAGACGACTCATATAGTCTTTTCTTTCAGCGACATAATGTCGATTACACCTGAGTGAGTTTTGAGGGTGATTTGTCACAATTAGCAGGGTGGTTTGTCACACTAGAGTTAAAGCTCTCAGGGTGATTTGTCACATAACAGTTTGTCTTCCTTTGCCCTGACTGGTTTTCTGGAACTACATGGTTCCAATTTTGTGCTTTAAATACACTTAATGAGGGCAATTTGTCACATTTAGTTCAGTGCAGCTTGTCACATCTCCCCTCAGCCCTGAGTGTCGTTTGTCACACTTAAGTGCGTCCTTTCCACTTCTGGCTGAGGGTGCATTGTCACTATTTGAATTCAAAACCGCTGCCTGAACTATTTGTGCATTTTCCCTGCACTAAAGATGTGTTTGAGCAGGAAGCTGTTAAATGTCCTGTCTAAAGGTTCTGGCCAACCCGGAGGATCAGTTAAGAGCACACCTTCCTGCTCCATCCAGCTATGTGTTTGCAGTTTACGCTCGACATACTCCTCGGATTCAGAGCCCATTGTTTCGATGATGAAAGTGGTAACTATGTTTTCTTTGCTCGGAACCACATTCAGTATGAAGTCAGGATGAATGACCTCCTCCACCCCATTTTTAGTGCTTTTAGACGTGAAAAGTGGCTTGCTGAGGCTGATAGCATCCGGATGATTTTCCTGACGGCCAGCATAGCTGCTGGCGTTTATTATTACCTTCAGTGTGTCGCGTTCTTTGTTGCTATCCACAGGCACAGGATTATCAAGCGTATACGCAGCATGCGCATAGCCCTCATGGCAGTAAACCTTGCCATCCCTACCTCTGCGGTATTCCAGAATTGCCCAGTATGGGGCCCGACTGCCAGTGTTGTAGGTGCTTTCTCCATTGATACTGACTCGGGCTTCAGGCCTATGGATAAAAGTATTACTCCGAACGCTAAAGGTTACTTCTTCCCGATTGGCATCGGTCGCAATACCAATGATATACACGCATGCCTCCTTATCACTGCTATCAGTCTGCAGTGAGACTTCCAGCTGAGTCAGCATGTCGTTAATCCGTTCGAGGGACAGCCAGGGTGCGCAACTGAACAGCATATTAAGCTGTGTTCCGTTGCCCATTGTATGTTCATCCAGAACTTCTTTTATTCTTTTGACCGAACCGACTAACCCCGGACTTTTGTATTCAGGTACTAGTTCAAGTTGGTTCAGGCCAGCTGCCTGAATGAGAGTCAGCAATTTTCGGCCCAGAGCCGGAATGGGTTTAAGAGTTTTGCGTCGACGCTTACGGAGCACTACCGGCCCTTCCACAGCGGTGATTTTGGTGTCTTTCTTCTTGTCAGGTAACCAGTCATTCCCGCCAACCGGATTTAGTGGGCTGGTTTTTCCTTCTGTGATAGTGTTATCAGCATCCTTACTTTTCTTTAGCCTGAACAAAGGGCACTGTTCATCATGCTGTCTTGTCGTCTTGACGTGGCGTAACCTGGCAACGTTAACCTCGCAGTTAAAAGGACCTTCAATGTTCGGGTCATGTTCGACGCAATCGCATTTTAACCACAACTTACGGCGGTCCATTTCTTCAAGCACAGAATTTGCTATACGTAAATCAGCCTGAGCGGGTTTTCGACCGTTGCTGAACACATGCAGCAATGCCTCTCTCTCTGCCAGATTCAGTTTCCTTTCAAGCCTTCCCCTTGGATTTTTTTTCCACACCAGGTCCATTGCTTTACTCCTTCACTCAAAAGTGCGATTACGATAACAAGATAATATTTTGTTATCGTAATATCTTGTTAAGATCGTAAGATAATAATATTGTATTTTAATGCATTGAATTTAATGTAATTGTTAACATATTAAGTTAATATGATAACAAAATATCAACTCAGGCGCATATTGAAAATTAATGCTTGTTATCCTATTATCTTAATAAGATAACAAACAAGGTGTGCGGAATATGATCATTGTTCTTGGTAGTCAAAAAGGTGGAGTAGGTAAAAGTACGCTCGCAGTTTCCATCGCTGCATATCTTATGGCATTAGGAAAGCGAGTTCTCATTGTAGATGCCGACGATCAAAAATCAGTGCTAACCTGGTATAACAATCGACCAGAGAACTTGCCTCATATGCCTGTGACTGGAGCGTCCGGCAACATCAAAGCCATGCTTAAAGAGCATGAAAAGTCTTATGACTTTGTAATCGCCGATTGTGCTGGCCGTGACAGTGCAGAGATGCGAAGTGGATTAATGGCTGCAGATGTGTTTATTTCCCCTTTACGACCGTCCCAAATGGATTTGGATGTTGTACCTCATACATGCTCTGTTTTTACTGCTGCTAAAGATTTCAACGAGTCTGTACGTGGGTATTTAGTGTTGAATATGACACCAACTAACATGTTCGTTAATGAAGCTAATCAGGCGGCGGATGTTCTCAAAGACTTTCCGGAAATGAATCTGTCTAATGCTCGCGTATGTGACAGAAAAGCTCACAGGGATGCCTGGGCCGAATCAATGACTATTTTTGAAACACAGAACATCAAAGCCCAAGAAGAAATTGAAGCTCTGGTTAAGGAGATCATTCTGTGAGAAATAGAGCACATACGCCGCCAAAGGATGAAGCTTCGTTTATAAACGGAGGTTCAGCTGGCCTTACTGCAAAAAATCTTGACGAACCAAGTAATAAACCTGCGACTAGTAAAGCAAAACCAGTCAGCATCTCTCTTGCTGAAGAGAATCTTAGCTCAATTGATAATGTCATAAGGGAAGAGATGTTATCAGGGAACAGGAGAGTCAATAGATCAGATGTAGTTAGAGCTGCAGTGATGGCGTTAGAAAATTTATCGCGAGAAGAAATATCTCAACTCATTGAAAAATCTAGATTAAAATAATAACTTAATAACTTAATAACTTAATAACTTAATAACCCATTAAGATAGCAAGATAATAAATTACTATCTTGCTATCTTAATCATCTATTTTTTAGCAACGCTACCGCCTCATCGCCCGGCATCTGGAACTGCACCCGGTGCCGTGCCGCGACATCGAGCGCAAACACCTTCGTATACACCTCAGTCGAACTGATGCTCTTATGCCCCATCAAACTCTGCAGCACCTTCAGTGGTATACCGGCATACAGCATGTGCATCGCGTAGGAATGACGGAACGTGTGCGGGGTCACCGGCACGGAGAACGTCACCCCGTCGGCCGCTGCGGCTTCAACTGCTTCGCTGAGCCAGGTGCGAACCGTCCGGTCGGTGATCTCCCAGATGCGTGCCTTCTCGGTTCTGCCGCTTCGCTTATTACGTCGTTCAAGAGGAATTTTCAGCGTGGCCACCATCATCTCCAGTTGACCGACATAGTTCGCATCAGAAAGCGGTACCAGCCGGTGAGTCTGACTGCCGACGGGCGCACGGCCAGCCGTTCTGGCGGCTTTTTCAGCCCTTTGTTTGAGTGTGGCCAGCTGCACGAACGGGTAGGGCGGTGCCAGGGAAAAATCACTCCGGGTCAGGGCCAGTGCTTCGTTAATACGGGCGCCGGTGTTCCACAGGGTAGCAAGAAGCATCTTGCGGTGAAGGTCGGGCACATAGTGGAGCAGGGCACTCACTTCCGGGGCCAGCAGGTATTTCGGCAGTTCGTCCTGAACCAGTGCCATCTGACGCAGGGCCAGCGCCGCCGGATAGTCGATAGAAACTGGTAACTGAGTACCTGTGGCCGAATACCCTCCCAGGGTTACGAGTCCGGTCATCAGGATGATTCTCTGCCCGGGGATATGCGCAGTGCTGCCGCAATGATTTCCCGGTTTTCTTCTGTACGCGAGTTACCAAAATAGTCCACTTCCAGACGCAGGGAATGATCTGCAGCCTCTATCAGATCCGACACTTTCTGCAGGGCGCTCTGCAGCTGCGGCGCTGATATCACTCGTGGCACATCATGCTCATCCACACCGTTGCGGTGTACCAGATCGTTTCGCCAGTCTGCGATGATACCCAGCGGCTCAGTTGGCCAGACGGGCGGTATATGAAGCACAGTCTCGAAATAGCGCTCAATGGTTTTTACGTTATGAAACGTCATCCGGGAAACAAAATTCTGCGCCGCAGGCCGGAACAGAGAAAGAGCCATGTCACGGGCAGCATGTTTTACCGGATTTTTGATTTTATCGGACTTCATATAAAACTCATCCCTGAACCGTGTAAGCGGCAAGTCCTCTTCCAGCAGAGCCCTGGCGCAGTACATCAGGTACGCCTCCATGACCGTCACGGCATGGACGAAAGACATCCTGTACACCAGTTCAGGCTGCTCTGTATCGAGCAGGGTATACAGCCCCTTCAACTCCTGCATGGCGTGTAGGTAACGCTGATGAACATTGTTTAGGGAAGCCACAAACAGCCCGTGTTCATGATCCCACTGAGCCTGATCGGCGAGATACTCCTGTTCCCAGCAATAAAGGTTAGCGGCCTGTTCCCATTCTTCTGAGCCGGGGACAACATCCGGATAATTTTCCGCAAGCCATTTATCAAATCGTTCAGATTCAATATCCATCATCTGGTCTTTCATGCTTCCCATAATGCCAGTACCCTTCTGTATGGTTCTGTAAATGAAAAATCCCGCCGTTCATACTGACGCCGCGCTACCACGGAACGACTCAAAGGCCAGCAGGGCGTCCGTCCTGGAGGGCAGCTCGATACAGTCCCCGCGCTGCGGGTCGATCTCTTCATCTGTGGCCTCGTTATACCGCATACGCAGCCGCCATCCCGTCACGGGAGGTGCGTTCTGTATGGCCAGCACCATCCCTTCCGGCGACAGCAGTTCACGGAGGGTGTAGCAGGCGCCAATCCGGGTCGAATCCCGCAGCCACATCACGGGGTACTCACTGACCAGCTGGCCATACACACATTCCGGCGTATGGAAGTAATTCCCGTCCGCCCTGCATAAATCACACATAATCCCTCCTTTACTGAGAAATCCCGCCTGCCGTTTGTATTTCAGAGTCGCTTTTTATCAGAAGTGTCATCTCCACCCGGCAGAATGGCTTCGAGTACAGCTCTCTCCCGTACACTGGAGATCTGCCCCCTGAGCGATATTGCCTGGTAAGGCGCCACACTCTGTGGACGTACCGACACGTTCCTCCAGTCTCCGCATAGAGTCCACTCATTGGGTTTCGCCATTCGGTCGGCAAGAACCCGTCCATCACGGGCGACAATTTTGGGATGGAGCCATGAACCCGGAAACATCGGTGCTTTTTTATAACTGTCGCCATTATCTGATGTCATGATCCAGATATCGTCATGACCAGCCTTCTCCAGTTCCTGGATAATTTCGTAAAGCGTCATTCTCAATCCTTCCTCAATAAATAGTCACTCAGAGCAATTATGACGTGCAGCATAATCGGCTAAGGACAACCCTGAGTCTGTCACCCGGATGATTTTTCCCTGCCGTCATCATTTTCAGGCTGATAATAAGCAGCCATATAGCCACGCCATTAAATTACCGGAGGGCCGTTTCCGGCAGATCCGACTTTCTGGCGTATCACAACTTTCCGGAAGTGTACCACGGTCAGAGAATAAGCAAAGCGGCAATATCTGCCGCTGAGCAGCAGCTCACGGGGCAGGGAAGGAACACAACATATGGTATGTCATCCCGGCAAAAAGGCGGCAGTGAACACAGGATATGGCCTGCGGGGGCCGCCGCGCACCGGAGCGGGCCAGGAAGATCCGGAACAATGAGTTTTCGGATCCCGGGAGAAGAAGAGAGAGATTGTTGCAGAATAAGCACAAAAAACGGTGAATTGTTGTGATGTGGAGATTATTGCTTAGTAAGCAAAACTAATGGAATGGTGGTGACAATATCGCAACAAAAGGTCTGGGAAAACTTTTTTTCATTTTTTTTTGGAAGGCGGCCTTAAAGGCCGCGTCGGATTTCCTAAATACAGTTTTACATAAGGAACATCGTATGACTGTATTTCTCATCCTCACCGCCATCGCATATGGCATCTTTCAAACCGGCTGCATCATTCAGTTAGTAGTGAAGGGGTATCAGGGCTGGACATTATTCTGGAAAAACTATGACCGTCTCCCCCATATTTACCGTTCTCACTGGCGATATCAGAGACGCTTCATTTTCAGACGCATCTGGAAACGTATCTTCAGCCATTGATAATCTTATCGAGCGGCATCCCCAGCCCGGCCAGCCAGCACAGACAGCACCAGGTCGTGTACACCATACTGGTCTGGCCTGATTTCCACTTCCGGATTGTCCGCTCGTTCACAGCCAGCCGGTTGGCCAGCTGGCTGTCAGTAAGGGAGATAAGTCCCCTGACCAGCTGGATTTCGTCGACTGTGGGCTTCTGCCAGTCTTCTCCGCTGACCAGCGTATAGCCATTAAACTTTTTGGCCTCGATAAGATCGCTGAAATACCTTTCGGCATCCGCATTCATAATTCATCCTCCTGAGCAGATTGCCAAAGCACAGGGTTTTCCGGCGTATAATAATAGGCATGATCCAAATCCTGCTTATCCAGATATTCATTAAGCTTGCTTAGCTCATAGGCTGAATAAAAAGTACTGGAAGAGCCAACATTATACATATCGATTGTTGTCATTACATTGTCAATGTAATCAAACGAGACCTTGAAAAAGTTTAGGCTCCGGTCTTGGCTGCATTTTAGTTGCTCGGGACGAGGAGAAAAAACGTCTATTCGCGGATTGAAATATGATGCAACGCCAGTAATAAAGCTGAGAGTAAAGTTATGGGATAAAGGAAGATAAATTCTGTTTTCATCTTTATAAAGACAAAAGATATTGGGTGCTATTGCGAATGCCGGTCTGGGTTCAGTGCTGTCGAAATCATGACCTGTATGAATAACCTCAATGGTATGGATACCAGCAAAAATCTTGTTTCTTAATATATTGATTTTGTCATATAGAGTTGGTTTATTCAGAATTGATAAAAGTCCAAACAAAACAAACAGCGCTCTGCTTTTATCTTCTTCGGAAGAAACTGAATTAGCAACGCGCAAAATTTTGAGATAGAAATGATCGTCCATTAACTCAGGATTTGTGTGAGGCAACTGATTTATCGAATGGATGTATTCTGATAAGTGATCCTGTATATCTGCATGGAACTGTTCGAGCATTTCATGCTTGTACGGATTTTTATTTTGTGGATTGTGCAGATTGAGCATTAACTGCATCACCGCAAAACTGGCGAGTTTCTCTACCGGAAAATCTTCCGGCTGCGTGTGACGAAGGCGTGAGAAATTGTGCTCATGAATGATATCGTTCACGATCCCGGCGGTCAGGCGTTCGTAGACACCCAGTTCGTCTTCAATATCGAAAGGCTGCCCTGTCTCAGCATCAATAAGACGAAAGCAGTTTTTCGATACTGCCACACTGGATATTGGCAGAGGTTGCGTGTGAAGAACGTTTTCTTTATCAGGCGTCATATACACGGTGTGACACCATACTCGCTGCTTTTCTTTTGCAGACAGGGCTGTGTCGTCGCTGCGAAAGTTGCGTAGCACCCACTGAGAAAGTACATGCTGATTTTTTGTGTAGTCCATAAAATTTCTCACTGATTAAACAGGTATACCGCATCAGAAGTCGAATTCTGTTGCCTCATCGTGACCTGCAAGTCTGACGGGTTCGGGAACATGTTTACGGCGAACGATTTTTTCCGGATAGCTGAGGAAATGCTTTTCAAAAACCCGGATAAGAGCGTCATTCCAGGTTGCCTTTATTCTTATCCGGACCTCATGCGGCTCTATGACGGTTATATTATAACGCTGGTTAGTTGAGTTATTTTCTTGAAACTTACGAAGAGACTCTCTAGAATCATCGCCGAGTTTACCAGTAGTCCATAACTCAACATTAATTTCAGCATTGGGGTATTCCCTTTTGGCATAATCGAAGAATACCGGCACCTGTTTACCAATCCATCTTTTCACATCTTCATGTTTCACTGTCGAATAGGGCTTATAACCCTTGCATTCAATAAAGGTGATTTTTGCATTTCCCTGTCGGCTCAGGACATCGCATTCTGCAGTCCCCTTCCTCTCTGACTTACATATTTTACCAACCTCAACATCATTACTGTTTATGCGCACGGTCTCAGCGACAATATATTCAAATAAATCCCCCTGAAGCTGACTGGTTACTCCGGCAATACTCTCAAGCTTGGACATGATGTCATCTATTGCGGCTATATTATCTCTTAAGCTGAGCGTTATTGAACCAACCAGATCCCGTAACTGAAAGAGTGCATCAGCAAAGTCTTTTCCGAACAGATTCTCCGGTGTCGCGGGTATTATCCCGGCACGCTTCATTTCCAGAAAAGCTTCTTCGCTGTATTCGTCGGCAACAAACATAAACAGGCATCTTGGGCTGTTCCTGAGGCTGTTTATTGAACGACATTTTGTAATAAAGGGCTGGAGGTGCACAAGACTGAGCTTACAGCCCAGAAGCATATCGCAGACAAAGAAACCAGGCCGAATTTCCCCTGACCGGGAGAACTGCAGAAGAGGATTAAGATAGGATGCAGCAGTGACGTCAAAATCAAAATTTGCCACACAGGGCGCCTGATCTGAATCGAGTTCTTCCCGTGTGCGCAGCGTGTCGTAACTGATGATACCGTTATGTCGGACCCACTGACTCAGGGATTTCATCAGAACGGACTCTGTAAGCAGCCTCGCTTTGAGGGGATGGAGCGCGCGCTGATACCCGTTATCATTTTTTTCTGTCAGGGCCACACACTCCCCCAGACCGGGTAACGTAACGAACCTGACCATTTTGTACTGAAGCAGACCGTCCAGAACTGACTTCCATGATAATCTGTTTTTCATTGCTACCGGTGAACCGCAGGCAGAAGGAAAATGCCTGACCGGCAGGATCCCCCCGCGAGCCCGGAGGCAACTCAGGGCAAGACCGTAGGCCGATCCGGTATCAAGGAGGGCTGTATTGAGACTGGACCAGAAGCGCCCGGTACCATACTGCTGCTTCAGATAAATAAATCGTTCGCGCTTGGGGAAAAGCTTGTCAACACAGTGGATCTGCCCTGCAGAAGCCGCCCGGGAAATCTGTTTGCGCGCGGTATCACGATTAACTCCCTGGGTTTTCTGCATTTCCTCTACAAGTACAGAGCTAAGGCAAGGACCGGTTTTGCGTAACGAAGTAACTATAAGTGATGTCATCTTTTGCTCGCTTGTCACACTGCGTATTTAATAATAACAATACACTTGAGCTGCTAAACAACAAAGCCTGTGTTTTAGTTAAATAATTACAGTAACTTAAAAGACATATATAAGGCTGTTTAGATTATCTGTCACAAACCAGTTTATCCTGAAGGAAACACTGTTACTTACAAACGTAGTATGGATGACAGGTACAACCTAAAAGATTCAGCCATCAAGCTCATGCAACTTCGTGAATTCAACGTTCACAATTTCATCGAGACAAACAGATATACCATGTCGATCAATACCGAACACTGCACCGCTATCCGGCGGCAATTCTCTAACGGACGTGTATGCGTAACTCAGCGCGGCTTCAAATGCACCTTTTTCATACTCAATATCTGCCCTGAAACAGACTATGCAGGGTTTCAGTACCTTAAGATAATGTTCTGTAAGATCCTGCCCATACTTTTTCTGGTAAGCATTGCAGACATCCTCTACCAGCTCCGGTAGCCGCAGATAATCGTGCTGCCAGAGTTTGCGGGCATGAAAATGAACCTCCTGTACAAGGTGCCCGTATGGCCCCCAGTGCATTTCGTTTCTGGTGCGCGTCCGGAAGAGAGTATCAGGTACGCCAGCATGAAAATTCCACGCCTGCAATCTCTCTTTGACCACAACGTCTGGTGCGAGATTTACCAGCATATCCATCACCAGTGACTCAGTCTGGTTCAGCGGAAGTAAACCACTGTCAAAAGTATTGTCAGCTGAAGTGCGGGTACCGTGAAACCAGTATGCGGTGGTGAACTTGCCCGGAGAACCCAGCTCCCTACATGCGTACTCTCTCAGATATTGTTGCGAGTCGATCATGATGGAATGATCCGTCTCGTAAATCTGTTCAAGATCGAGAGATAACAAAACCTTTTTTAGCTCCATTACACTGCAACCAAAACCGGAGGAAAGTGAAAGCAGCGCCTGAGATCGTGAGGAGCAATCGAGAATCAACATTGTGTAAATCCCTCACAAACCCAAGACGTTAACAGCTGGGGCTCCACGGCGGGCCATATTGTCGAGCAGCAGGGTCGCATAATATTTCAGAAAGGGTAAAAGCTCCGGAGCGCTGAAGCTGGCGTAGACGTCCCCATCTCCATGGGATTCTCTGAAAACAATCCAGTCTACAAGGTGTGCATCGCTGACTGACTTTACCTGGACACAAAAATGAGCCACTGAATTCCGCATCTTATGGATCAACTCCCGCAGGTTCATTTCCGGTCCGGGCAACTGTGACTCATGTAATCCCATTTCAGCTTTAAGCTGCAGCGTTAAACGGTCGGCAGGCAGGAAAGATAGCGCCCTCTCTTTCGGTAAAACAATAAGACCCAGAAGGCAATTCAGGGTCAACGTGTAGTTGTACTGCTCCCTGAATGGCTTGCCCTGCACCTCAATCATTTCGTTATATTGATCGATAAGCGCCAGTGTTCGCTGAACAAAATCGGTCTCAAAATCTGAATAATTTCCCATCTAACCCTCCCGTTCCGGTTCGAGAATCCACTATACCATCCGGTCAGCCTGACGGCTCTGGTACGACATTTCCGATTAAGCCAGAAATCGGATCTCAGGAGTAGGAGATACACGATTAATGGAAAAGGTATAAGGAGACATAAGAAACATAAAAAAAAGAATATATATGGTTATCAGAAATGCTTGTTGCTGTTAGAAATTTTCCAGGTTATTTTGTTTAAAACCGTTCGCAAACGGTTTTTTTAAAAAGAAGATAATCCATGTAGCAGGACTTACATAAATGAACGCAAAATCATCACCTGAACGCGGCAGGATAAATCGCGAAACTGCCCAGAACAGTGGGTTCACTGAAATTAAACTGATCGCGCGCTCAGATCAGGACCGCCTGGAGATTGAGAAAATGAAATATGACCAGTTAGTACGATTCATCCATCAACAGCCGGCGAATGCCGAGCTTGCACCACCGGTACGCAAAGCTGTACTGGAGGCTCTGGGGTTAAAGGGTTCCCCCCTGTATGCCACCACTCATGGTGCCATGAGCCATATCATTACCACCATGATGGACTATGGCATGACGGCCCAGGTGGTACCGGCCGTCCAGATCTACAGCGCCTGTTTCCCGACCAGCCTCAACTACGTACTGAAATCCTTCCCGGGTAAGGTGCATAACTACCTGTGCCGGCATGGCGATGCCTCTTCGGTGGTGACCTGGACTGAGCGGAACCCGGACTGGGGCGATCGCATCATTGCCAGCGTCCTTGACGGTACATTCGATGCCGTTCTTTACCAGATGCGCACCGCCGTCGGGGCCATGACGCTTAATCAGCCAGTCCTGACCATGCTTCGCCGTCTGAAGGAAGATGCCAGCGGGATTAATGCCGGCGCGCAGGAACAGGCACAGCAGATCCTCGACAAGGCCCCGGAGACGCTTATCCAGTCACCCCGCCAGTGGGATACCGACTGCAATGCCCTGCGCGCGTTTATCCTGTATTTCCTGCTCGTTGATCTTGAAAAACGCTACGGCGATATGGCGTGTGGTGAACGCACCTTTGAGATCCCGTTCTACGAGTGGCAACGTGAAGTCGCTGAAATGCCGGCGACCGGTGTTGTGTCGTTTAAGGAAGACTCCGAACTGGCTGAAGAGTATGACTACGGGCTGTGCATTGGCTGGCGTTACGATAAGTGGGAGCAGTTTTTCTACCAGGCCGCACTCGGGGCCGTTTATCTACTGAACCCCCGCGTCGCCCCCAGGGGTACGCTGAAAACCTCGGCTCTTGAGCCGGGTATGGCCATCCGTTACGCAGAGGACATGCTGGAAAAATACCTGCCGTATACCGGACGTGCTTTAGTGGACAGTCCGGTCGGGACGGGCAATATGTTTGATCGTGCCTGCCGTGCTGCACGCAAGCTTCCGGATAGTCTTCTGCGCCAGATCCGCGAAGAGTTTGGCAGCTTCGGTACCATCACAGATCCGGTGCGGTTTGCAGACATGACATCTGACTTCCTCACTCCGGATGAGGCCCGCCTGCTCAGCAGTGATTTTCTTCACGACTAATATGTACCCCTTCAAAAAAGGTCCCTCCGGGGGCCTTTTTTTATACCATTCAGTCAATCAGCGTCCTGCGAATGGCGGCCATAACAAGTTCGTAGTGAACAACCGGGCTGGCGGCCAGACGCAAACCGCCTGCCCAGCATTCATCCGAGAAGATCAGCGCCTCATTACCGGTGCGCTGTTCCGGTGCACGGCTGGCCAGCCAGCGTGCCACAACTTCCTGACGGGTTCTCTTCATTGCTTTGTCCTCACGGAGTTAATTACCCCCTGATCCTGCCGTCACGACTCCGTTATTGCATCGTCTCATTTCGTTCTCCGCCCTCTGACTCCGCTCCGGGAATCTTTTGCCTCACACGCTGCTGCCAGTCTTCCCCGGGGAAATCGTAGCAGGAGTCGCCCAGGCCCCCGGATAACCCGCATCATACAGTCTGTTACGCAGCATCTTGACACTGTCCACGGAGACAGGCTCTGCGAGATCGAGTGAAACGGTGGCCAGTGTCGCCAGACTTGAGTCAGTCAGCCGGAAATCTGCCGGCAAATAAATGTGTGCAGTGCGCAGATCCCCTTTCATTACCCGGATATCATGAAAATTACTGAACAGCCGACGCAGGAAATCCGGAACAGCCACTCCCCTTGCATGCACGACAGCTTCATCGCTCCGGTCCATGAACTCTGCCACGGGATTTTCTTTCGCCACCACCTCCAGGAGTTGCTGCAGCGACGGCCAGTATTTGCCATCAAATTGGCTGCGAAGGCCATCAAGTTTTTCACGCAAAAAAGAGGAGTAATGTCCGTTCTGGCCAGAAGCTGCGTCAATCAGATCGACGATATGGGCTGTATGTTCTATGTAAAAAGCATTGCGGTTAAGTATATCTTCCCGTTCCGTCAGCATTCTGCCGAGTTCTGCGGCCTTAGTTGCAATCCCCTCATTCAGGAAAGCCAGTCTTGAGTGATCAGCCTTCAGGCGCCTGTGGTGCTCAGCAGTTCCGTATACACCGGCCAGGAATATCTGTGCCAGCAAATTCCAGCACTGCTCACCGGTGAGCGCATGTCGCGCAATGTCATGCCATACCGGATTCATCTCTGTATCACGTGAAATGAGCCTTTCCAGCACAGACCAGGATGGTTCATACAATGTCTTTTCACGTAGATCGTCACGGTATGATTTCATTATCTCCAGCACATCGGCGGCAGTTCGGGCAGGGATGAATTTCATTTCTTTTCCTCATCAGTTTTGCTGTCACGGTCATTATGTCCACGCCTGAGGGGAATGTCGGTAACACAGGAGAGGAATATTTTGGGCTGCTGTGTTACCCGGTTCCGGTTCTGCCTTTTTTCGGATCCCGGCATAAGAAGAGATGAATTATTGCATCAAAGTCAATAAAGAAGACAGATTATTGTATATTGAAGATTATTGCTTTTTAAGCAAAAAAACATTTCATTTAATACATTTATGATAGTAATGATGAATCTTTTCGGTAAGCACGAATGATATGAAAACCACAATGATGTTATTTAAAAATCCGTTTAAAATACAGACTCACATATCGTAGAAGGACATGGTCTTCCCGATAAGCTTTCGTAAATAGTGTTCGTAGCTTTTAAGGATAAATATGATATTTGCACGGCAATCAAATGAACCTGCTCATAACGAGCCCTCTTTTGTCAGAGATTTCCACTATCTGACAGCGTTGATACAGCATCTGGGTGCGCATGAACGCTGGAACAGCAGAACTCCAAGAAATATTGCTGATAGCCTAGGTATGGATATGCAGGAGGTGGAACGAGTACTTGCTTCCTATCCGGCGTTTTTCAGACGCTCTTCCAACCTCAGTTCTCAGGGCGAGCCTCTGTATATGATCCATCTCCGCTATGCCAGAAGAAGGAAGAATAATGAAACTGACGCCCGTGAATCTCCTCCTGTCAGTGCGGCTGAGATGGGTATTATGCTGGATCTCGTGACAAAGATGATTGCCGTGGAAGAACAGAACAAAAGGCTCAGCTTCGAGATTAAAACCAATAATCTTAAAATATGGTCTGCTCTGGGGCTGGCCTTTCTTTCTTCCGCAACGGCGATTGCCACAGCATTACTGAAATAGGAGAATATGGATGAAACTGGAATCTTTTCGTGTTCGAAACTTCCGCTCTGTGTTTGACAGTGGGGTGATAACCACTGAGAAACTGACAGCAATTCTGGGGCGGAATGAAAGCGGCAAAACAAATTTGTTACTTGCTCTTAAAAGCCTTAATCCGGCAGAAGGTTTCGACAAACTCAATGATATAAAAGATTTCCCAAGGCATAGAAAACTGAGTGAATGTACTCCTGACACACCCGTTGTAGATACCACCTGGACATTAACCGAGACAGAACTGGCGGAACTCAGTGCAATTTATCCACGTGCACGAAATATTACTTATGTTGACATCAGTAGACGATACAATGGAAAACTCAGGTACATCAGTTTTAGCGGGCTTGAAAAATTCGCATATGATGTACAAAAAATAAAAAAAGAAGTCCGTAAAATAACGGCTCAAATTGATTTGTTTTTCGATAACCCCGAAAATAAAACAGAACAAACCCAGCCTGATATACAGGCTATAAGAGATATATGCAATGCCTTACTTCCAATTCCGGACGATCCAATTGGCTGGTCAGAACAGGCCAAGGGTAAACCTCAGGAGCTGAGAAAATTTCTGGTTAAGTATGACATCGAGCTTAAGTCGGAATCTGATGATGCTCTAGATGAACTGGAGGATACTCTTAACGAGATAAGCAATGATTCTACCCGAGCTCAACGGGCACGAGAATGGATTCTTACAAAAATCCCTGTCTTTGTGATGGTAGATGAATATCCTGAACTGAACGGTCACCATCAAATGGCTGAATATAATAATCGTAAACAGCAGGGCAAATTAACTAATGCCGATATCAATTTTGAGAAACTTTGCAAGGTGGCAGGGATTGACCCTGCCGAGCTGACGGCAAACAGAAATAATTCAGATGTTCGAAATCAGCTTGTAAACAGAGCGGGAGCTGTCGTTACGACAGAAATCCGAAGGCTATGGCAGGATAAACCTCTTAAAATCCGTTTTAATGTTGACAGTGATTATTTTGATACATATGTTTCGGATTCAAATAATGCCTACGATGTTGAGGTGAACCTGGACGAAAGAAGCCGGGGATTTAAGTGGTTCTTCTCATTCTATATAACATTTTTTGCTGATACCAAGGGCGGCTCAGCAGAAAATGCTATTATTTTACTGGATGAGCCAGGGCTTTACTTGCATGCTAAATCTCAAGCTGATCTTCTTAATCACCTTACCAATGATTTTGATAACCAGATTATCTATACCACTCACTCTCCATTCCTTGTACCAATTAAAAACATATCCGATATAAAAACTGTGTCAATTGCAGAGGATAAGGGTACGACGGTGACCAACGATCCCAGCGGGGATTCCACAACTTTATTCCCGTTGCAGGCCGCGCTGGGTTATGACATCGCACAGTCGTTATTTATTGGTTCCCATAATTTGATTGTTGAGGGCGTTACTGATTTCTGGTACCTCAGTACAATTTCAGATGTGCTGACGTCTGTCGGCAGAAAAGGCTTGAACAGCAAAATCACCATAACCCCTGCAGGCGGGGCACAGCGCGTATCCTACATGGTTTCTCTTCTGTCCTCTCAGAATCTTAATGTTGTTGTGCTTCTGGATGATGAGAAGCAAAGCCGGGAGACTTCAACTGAGCTTCAGCAGCAGGGCATGCTTACTAGAAAGAACGTAATATTTGTTTCTGATGCGTTGGAGTCTAAGCGTGACGAGTGCGATATCGAAGATCTCTTCAATCGTGAGACTTTCCTTCAGATGGTTGATGAAAGCTATGATCTGAAACCAGCTACTCTTAAACTGAATGATAAAATACCGCGGATTGTCAAACAGATTGAAAGCGCCTTCTCGGCAGACAAGAAACATTTTGTGAAAGCCAAACCCGCCCGCGCATTCATGAATCGTATGAAAGATGGCGATAATCAGATATTGTCCAAAGAAGAACTGGACCGTTTTGAAAAGCTGTTTGATCTGATAAACAAAAGAATGAATGCCCGCAATTAAATTTTAATCCTTAAGCAGTAAGTAAAAGGCCCGATAAATCGGGCCTATATACTTTCAACTCTTGAATGAATTCATTAAGGTTGTTATCGTGATAAATCTGAATGTTTATGTATGCGCCTAAGATGTAATTTTTACTTCTATCTTTCAAGTTGTTTAAATTTCTGTTCCTACGTCATCAGGAACTAACAACCCATTATGGTCTTTGTACCGCTTAATCTCAGAGAAAGTTGCATCGGAAATTGATTTATCAGGTAAACAGTACCCGTTATGGTAATCTTCGATATAGTCATAGTAGTCATCAATATCGCGCTGATCTATACCTAAAAACTCAGGGCCTTTTATCCGATCTTCAAGAAACTCACGTTGTAGTGAAGTGATACTTCCATCTCGCACGCCAAAATTAATCCAGCGCAAACAAACTGTTCGTGTAGGTGTTCCATAGTAATCCCTCAGAAGTGTTATGACGTGAGAATATTGCCCACGTAATAAAGGATCAATAATTTGGCTTTTTAAGTTTCCTTTTATAGCCTTAACCTGAATTCCAGCAATGTTGTGTGTGCCATGTATTAATGCTGTTTCTATTACCCCACTTTGGGGGTTTTTTCTAACAAAACGGATATCAGAACTACTGTGAGGCGCATATAAATGGGGATGCAGTTGATGAGTGCTAATAAATCCAGTCCCTATGGCTTTGTATTGATCGTATACACTCGATAAAGCCAACCTTGACCTTTGTGTACACCATGTAAATGCGGCTTGCCCCATTTTTTTATTATCATTGAGTTTACTTACCAAGTAAGCTTCAAAGACAAAACCAGCAAAGGATGGTAGTGTTAACTTAGACCTGAAAGTAACTTTTCCATTTACCTCCTCAAGATGTCCAGTTTCGATGCCATCAGCATATAGCTGGTTTCTGAATCGTTGCGCTAAAATTTTTCTACGCATTTCTGGAGTAATACTCCGATGATTAGGATCAATAATATCAAGTGGTACTTCAACTAAGGTAACTAACTCTTTCTCATCAATAATTATATTATCTGCCACAAAAGAAATCCTTAATATTTATTTTTAAGATGACATTCAAGTTGTTGAAGAAAGCAATAGTGAATTTTTTTTTATTCTAGGTCAAGTTCAGCATTAACCCCCCTTAAGCTTGCAAAGCTAGATTCGAACGGAAGGGCTGCTTAACCAGCTTCTTATATAAGGGGTTTGAAGCCCAATGGAGCGGAAATGTACGCTAAGAACCTAACTGCATGATTTTAGGTCTATGAAGTCGTGGCGTTGTTCGTCAGGTTTACGTTGATTTGATTACCCCGGGTTTATTAACACTGAAAGTACCTGAAAACCGCATGGCNTACTGGCGATCAACGAAAAGAGTAAACAAAATCCCTCGTTTTCTTTACTCGTCTGACCGCTCAAAAAAATGTACTTCGCGTACGTTCTCGTCCGGTTGGCCTTCAACCCCCACCGATAAATAACCGTCAATACGGCGCTCACTTAAACGCTTACCTGATTTTATGGCGTGCCGATTACGGATTTTTTTGTTGCTAACCTGCTTTGGCTTTTAACCTCAAAACACAGGCTCTTATTTGAAAAAGGAATATTATGATGGATTTTGTATATGCCCATAACACTGCAATTGGCNTTTTTGCTGTTGTTTGTCAGCTTAGTCTCNNGCTAGTCACTGTTGTTGCTGGGGAGCANNATGAAAACTAAGCCTGNGCCATCGGTCTATAATTGCGCTTTTTTCGTCTTTTTAGTGGCTGGCATTCTTCTGGTTGGGCGTTAAGCTCGACATTAGCATCATAGCCTGATCGTTATGGTTGATTGACGTGGCGGGGATGTGCCAGCGTATTCTTCTTTCCCTAAACGAAAAAACCCCGCGTTCTCAGGCCGCGGGGGCTTTGGACGGGCTAACCAGTTTTTTCTCAGGAACTGATTTAGNGCCAGGTAAGCGGTGTTCTAGGGGAACAAACGTCACCAAATCAGTGATCTTCAGTGTAGCCNGCAGTTAGGGCGCATACTTCAAAGACCTCTCGACCTATTTTCCCCCTGCATTGAACACGCTACCNGCATAGGCTGTTGCCTTTTAGCGGCGCCTTTGCCGTGTCTGNNGACGAAACTGGGAAGCATTGAGTTTGTTCATAGTCGGGGTTTGAAGCCCAATGGAGCGGAAATGTACGCTAAGAACCTAACTGCATGATTTTAGGTCTATGAAGTCGTGGCGTTGTTCGTCAGGTTTACGTTGATTTGATTACCGGGTTTATTAACACTGAAAGTACCTGAAACCGCATGGCTACTGGCATCAACGAAAAGAGTAAACAAAATCCTCGTTTTCTTTACTCGTCTGACCGCTCAAAAAATGTACTTCGCGTACGTTCTCGTCCGGTTGGCCTTCAACCCCCGCTAACGGCCAGTACCATTTCAACTGAGGTTGGTGACGGGAAGCAGTACGGTAGTAGTCGTGATTTTACTGCGGCAACAGGGCTGGTACCCGTCAGTACAGCACTGGTGGCCGGACAACATTGCTGGGCATCAGCAAACGAGGTAACAAAAAGATTCGAACATTGCTTTTAGTCAAAAAAATGCAGACTCAGCTGCATTTTGCGCATGCGCAAAACATTTAGTTCCTGTGCTGATATCGCGTACCTGGATTATCCGTTCCCCTTAATTGCCGTGAGTAGAAGTTATCGAGGTTGTTAACCGCCTTTCGCGGATCTAAATCAGGTACATTATTCCAGTCAACGGAATGGCTAACGCCAGCCACATCATCATCATTGAGGTTTTTTTTAGCATTAGTTTCAGCAATATCCCGCCTGAACTCCCGCCAGATATGCTTCATGTCATCAATAAAGTTTCTGGTCCAGTTTTTCATTGCGACCTCCCGTACACAATGGTTTGTCTCTCAGATTTTAATTCTCCAATCATAAAATATCCCTACACTTCGTATATCACTTAACTGTTACATACCTGATGGTGGCATTCAGCGCTTATAGAGCCTAATCCAATCGATGGTCTCGATAAACTGGTCGTTATCCAGTTCCGCGCAGTTCGCAAAAATTGCTTAAGCTACGCGTCCCTGACACTTTTCAGCTGTTCAGCCGATACCTGCTACGCAACCCATACCTTGCTGGCCGTTGTCGGTAAGCACCTGTCGTCCCGTTGATGTGACAAACTGTTGAGCCTTGATTTCCTTCGTTGTATCCCTGTATTAACGCCTGGCGGTTGTCTCAATATACCAGGTCATATCCCGTGCAGCCAGCAGAGCTGGACCGCAACTGCGATATCGCAAGGGCGTTAACTTAAAAGCGATAGCCTCTGACGCAAAATCATTCCGTTACGCCTCGCGATCGGTTAAATAATACGTTTAACGTAAAAAAACTCCGGTCTCCAAACTGCCCCCTGTATCTTCAGATAAATTTAAGTCCCATAACGGGACAAAAAACTTGAAGTAGTCCTAAAATGGGACTATCATCATGACATGAAGATAATCGCTATCAAGACACTGAGGGATTTCTGGACGGCGAATCCCGATGCAGAGCAGCCGCTAAAAGCCTGGGTAGATGAGGCCAGTAAAGCTGAATGGAAAACTCCGGCAGAAATCAAAGAACAATACCGCAGTGCCAGTATTCTTAAAAACAGGCGAGTGGTTTTTAATATTAAGGGAAATGACTATCGATTAATTGTTGCGATTGCATACCAGCGAGGATGGATGTTTATCAAATTCATTGGTACGCATAAAGAATATGACAAAATAGATGCTGAAACTGTCAGCCTGGAGTAAACCCTATGCAGATTAAACCAATTAAAACTGAACAGGACTATGAAGATGCGTTACGCGCTGTAGAGCCTATGTTTGATGACGAGCCTCCTGCTGATACCCCGGAGGGAGACTTTTTCGAAATCATGTGTGTGCTGATTAATGAATACGAAAACAAACACTTTCCTATCGAAGCCCCGGACCCGATTGAAGCTATTAAATTCAGGATGGAACAGCAGGGGCTGACGGTAAAAGATCTTGAGCCGGCAATTGGAAAATCTAACCGGGTCTATGAAGTGCTTAACCGCAAACGTAATCTGACGCTGCCCATGATCAGGAAATTACATTCAATGTTTGGCATACCTTTAAAAAGCCTCGTTGGAGGATAAGCCGAGTTGAAATTTACGAGCTTAATACCCGCAGGGTATGCAACCGGGGATAATAAATAATGAAACGGAAGTTCTGCTCACTGGTCCTGTTCGTTGTGGCGTTTTCGGCCAGTGCAGATATCAGCGGCCGGATTGTGCGCGTGCTGGACGGGGATACCGTTGAGATACTTGATCCAGGAAACCGACTGACGCGCGTTCGCCTGGCTGGCATCGATGCGCCGGAAAAGAGCCAGCCCTATGGTCAGCGTTCACGTCAGGAACTCTCATCGATGGTGGCTCAGCGGCCCGTAACCGTCACGGGAAGTGAAATGGATCGCTATGGACGCCTGCTGGGTACCATATGGCTTGGTATGACGGATGTAAATGCCGCACAGGTACGCAAAGGCCTGGCCTGGGCATACCGGTACCACGGAAAACCCGTCCGGCCAGACTACGCTGTTCTGGAGGCCGAAGCCCGCCGTCAGTCAGTCGGACTCTGGTCAGAACCGGGTCAGACAGAGCCCTGGCGCTGGCGTAGTCTGCATCAGGATGGGCTAAAAAAGAATAATGATTAAGGAGATTTCTGAATGACATTAAAATTGACAGAAAGCAAGCTGGAAAACCTTGTAGATACTTTAAATGCCATTATATGCGGTGAAGTAAATATTACACGTGAGCAGCGTGAAAATATGGTCAGGACGGTTGCAATTCTGGGAGGGTTAACGGAGCGGCAGCGCCTAATCACTGCGGAAAAAGAAGCTAAAAAGCAGGTAAAAGAAGAAAAGGAAAAAAAACACGCCTTCCGGATGAAGTATTTCCGCGATCAGGAAAACCGTGGGCACCGGAGGACCTGGACCTTATTCATTCGATTATTGCTGATATTCCGGATGATAGAATCGACGATCATATACTCTGGCTGTCGAAGAAACTGCAGCGCACCCCTTATGCCATCACCCTCAAAATTGTCAATGAAGGCCGTATGAACGAGGAATGGGCTAAAGGGTGGAAGCCTGCCGCAAAATCTATTCGTGAAGATTTCGCTCTGGTCAGGGAAAAAATTTCAGCAAATAATACAGATAATTCATGAGCGATCGCCACATATATAAAAGGGTCGATAAATTGGCCCAGATTTTGGGCGCTAATATGAATTTTTATTAGGAATTTTCCTACTCCGCTAAATATAATATTCATGCAGCCGATAATAAGAGTGTAAGAAAGGGGGCGGTGTGAACGATTTTCATAATTTAAGTATTTGTATTCAGAATAAGGATGTGGCAGGCGCAATGCGCGTGCTGCGTGATAAATCAGAATTTGCAGTGCGCAAGATTCTGGAGAAACTAAAGATCAGGGTCACTACGCAAACCGGCAGGGCATTCTGGCATTATGTTCAGGGCTGGCTGTTAACCGTGTGTCGCCAGGGGAATCTACAGCATGAATCATTCAGTACCCGACGTTCTTCCCAGTATCCGGGACGCCAGCCAGCTCAGTCCCGCAGCTCTCGATATGGTCAAACTTCTCGCACTTCTGGCCATGATTATCGACCACATCAATACGGTGTTTCTGTCGCCAGCATTGCCGGTGATGTATGCGCTTGGCCGGATGGCCTTCCCCCTGTTCACGCTTATATGGGCGATGAACGTACAGCGTACCCCGGAACGACTGCAGAAGAGAGCCAATCGTCTGTGGATCTGGGCAGTCATCACGCAGCCGGTGTTCAGCCTGGCCTTCTGGCATCACCAGCCCTGGTGGGCCCTGAACATTCTGTTCGTGTTTGCCGGCGTCACGCAGCTGATTGCCCTGCAGTACCAGCACGGCCTGAAAGGAATGTTTGTGGGATATCTGCTCCTGGCCATCATGATTTGGCCATTGCAGCCGGCAAGCTACGGGCTGGCAGGAATAACGCTGGCCATCAGTATGGCAACCGTTTCTGGCAACGAAAAACCCGAAGTGCAGCGTCTGGCGGCCATCACTGCCGTGCTGTCACTGATTTGTTTAAACGGGTTATCGCATCTCCTGGATATGCCCGCAGAAACATTATTACTGGCCACGCTGCCTACTCTGGCATTCCCCCTGGCAGTGGTTTCATTCTGCAGGCAAATCTGTCCGGAGGGCCGCAGGCGTTTCATGCCGCGTAATTTCTTTTATTATGCTTACGCCGGTCACCTGGGGATTATTGGTCTGGTACAGTATACTTTCGCCTGATTAGGGAGGACGTGATGGCTATCAGTGAGAAAGAGCTGCTTGAGGCAGGTTTTAGCAAGAACGAAGTGGACAATTTACAGGGCCGGCTTGCAGCAGGCGGAGGCACCATGCAGCATCTCATCGATGCGCTCTCACGGCGCTTCCGGGTGTCGGTATGGATCACTGTCGCGCTGGTTCTGGTTATGCTGGTCACCCTCATTGCCGGCAGCCGGACACACATTCTTTCCGGGGGCATGAGTTCCCTTGTAGTCCTGATCATTGCCTGGGTGACCTTCCCTCCTGTACTGGGCTGGAAAGCATTCCGCCTGCAGAAGACTATTTCCCGGAAGGCTCAATAGTCAGTAAATCAAGCGCCACTTTGGCTTTAACCCCCCATCCCGCAATTTTAAGCGCCATTGCGGGACGGGGGGTGCCGGATACTTTCCTGAAGAAATCGGGCCTGGTCCAGTACCACAGCCGTTGTGCTTCGGGTTTCAGCCTCAGGCCATACGCGCCGTAGACTTCGCTGAAGAGTGTGACAGCCTTATACGTCCCCAGCCCCTGCTGCCGGCTGAAGCCCAGAAATTCAGCGATCTCCATCGAGCCGTCAGCGAATATTCCCTCCGTCTGCTTATCACCGAGGAGGTTGTGCGCGGCTTCCCGTGAAATCGTGTTAAAGCCATTTACGACAATCACCGCGCCGGCCACCACGCCCACCGGCGTCATTGGGGTCCGCTTGGAAAACGGAATCTATGGTCACTCCCGTTTTTGCAACACCGATTTTGACGACAAGTTGGCTTGCTTGAATCTATCCGGCGTCTGAATGGGATTTTATTCCCGCGCCTCGATGAGTTCCGCGCCTGATGAACCTCCAGAAAATATACGGCTTCAATGAGCCTTTCCGTTTTACAGGTTCCTCAACAGGCCGGTGGGCCGTTAGTATCATCAATATCAGTATTCGCAAAACCAGATGAATGATTGTTTAAACTGGTGTATTTCTGCCCTTTATGCTTCGTAAGTTTGCTGTCGCGCCGTCAGTGGGCCAGGCTATTCTGGGCCAGCTTGTTTGGCCAGAGCACAGGTGACGACAAGTTNCTTTTCCGGCAACAGTAAATCCCTGACCCAATCGGNCCATTTGCCAGACTGGTGTTCGCAGTTTTTTGTAANTGAATACCCTGGCACATTGAANNCAACAAAGTTGCGGATCTTTTTTATTNAACCTCGCTTACCTAATTCNCNAGCAANTTGTCGTCCTACCTTCCCGTCGCNTGTAACTGCGCGAGGTACANAGCCCTGTTGGCGCGCCGCAAAGTGCAGCGGCTGGGCTGGCGTACTGCTTGCCCGTCGCCAATCTGCAGTTGAAATAGATACTCCGCTGTCAGATGTTCGCGACGCAGGGAAATGCTCAGCAAGGCGCTGTCCAACCTCATCATTCGTNCNAACTTTTGCGTTTTAACTGGGGANATTCCCAAATNCTTTANCCTGCTGCAAGCAAAGATAGCTGAGTAATGCTGGTTTTGTTAATTTTTCAGGGCAATAAGCTGGCNTGAGGTATAAAGAGGCAAACTATTGTCGCTNNAGAAGGGTACTCAGTCCGGCTAATAACGGGCAGCTCCCTGCGGGGAANGCTAATGCCAAATTCCAGCAGAAAAGCATGCCATTTGATTGGTTTGTTTTTACCCTTTATCCTGAACCAGGAGATTCACGGACACGATTGGGGGCAGAGCGCCGNNTTGCCTNCTGAGATNNCGTTCTGGGCTGCGACAAAACGCATAGACGGTACGCGATGGCAGCTTGCACANATAGCTTCGGCGTCGACAAAGTCGTTTTTTATTGCTTTTTAACGAAGCGGGGCGGACAAATTGTGGTGATATCAGCTTTGGGGAATGCCCCAACTCTTCCAACTTGCGTGCCATAAAGTGAGAACCGCCACAGGCTTCCATTGCGATGGTTGTAGCGGGGCATGTCGCCAAAAATTCGATCAACTTTGGCCGGGTAAATTTTTTACGGTAAACAGCCTTCCCGCGACGATCCTGGCAATGAATATGGAAAGAGTTTTTACCCAGATCGATACCAATGAGCGCAATGTTTTCCATGATAGTTCTCCGAATGAAAGCCTGTCCTCAGCATAATACCGGGAAGGAGGGAGTGACCATCTCATTAATTATCCCACGCTAAGACTGCTTTTTGTACAATTCGGTATCGACTGTGCGTAATGGCCGATATTTCCCGGACCCCAGCTTAAGATTATTACGCCAGACGTAATCTCCACTCAGATTGATATGTTCCCAGCCCAGGGGAGAAAGATGAGATACCAGTTGCTCATTAATCGGGATGCCTTTTCGTTTCAGTGACTCAATGGCTCTTTCTATATATACCGTGTTCCACAACGTGATCGCCGCTGTCAGTAACGTCAGCCCGCTGGCGCGGTAACTCTGATTCTCCAGCCCGCGATCCCTGATTTCACCCAAACGATGCATAAAGACCGCTCGCGCAAGGGCATTACGGGCCTCGCCCTTATTCAGCCCCGCCTGTACGCGTTGGCGCAGACCGGGATCACGGAACCAGTCCAGCATAAACAGAGTACGCTCGATGCGGCCAATCTCTCTCAGCGCTTTGGCAAGCCCATTCTGTTTTGGGTAACTGGCTAACTTCTTCATCATCAGCGATGCGGTGACTGTCCCCTGTTTAATCGAGGTTGCTAGGCGTAATACCTCATCCCAGTGAGCCTCAATGTCTTTGAAATTCAGGCTGTTTGTTGATATGACGGACTGAAGCCCCGGATAGCGCTCGGCCTTTCCATGAATAAACAGCCGCTTGTCATGAAGATCACGGATCCTTGGCGCAAAAGCGAATCCCAGCAGGTGCATCAGGGCGAAAACATGTTCAGTGAAGCCTGCGGTATCGGTGTAATGCTCGGTAATTTCCAGATCGCTTTCATGGTACAGCAGGCCATCAAGCACGTGGGTTGAGTCGCGCACACGGCTGATCACTTTGGCGTAGAACGGGCTGTATTGGTCTGAGATATGCGTATAAATCTGCACGCCCGGCTCCTGACCATATTTAAGATTGACCTGACCCGCATAACGTCCGTGACTGCCTACCCGAAAGTTCTGCCCGTCTGACGACGATGTTGTCCCGTCGCCCCAGAATGCGGCCAGAGGTCGCGCTTTCTGAGCGTTGACCAGCTCGGCCAGTGCCGCTGAATAAGTTTCATCTCTGATGTACCATGCCTGAATACCTTCGAGTGACGATCTTGTGGCCCCAGGGCAGGATTCAGCCATTTTTGTCAGCCCAAGATTGATGCCGTCAGCCAGAATGGTGGTCAGCAACAGCCTTCCGTCTTTTGGTCTGACGTTATTATTTTTGAGGTGCGCGAAGTGACGCGTAAATCCCGTCCAGCTGTCAACTTCTTCCAGTATCTCCGTAATTTTCGGATGGGGGAGCATGCCATAGACCAAATCCGCAAAGGGCGAAACACCTGAAGGAACGCTGTTCTCCAGCGGAGTGATTTTTACGCCTTTATCTGAGATATCAACATCGGGCAAATCACCGGCAAGCGCCATCGCGTTAACTTCTTCCAGCCGCGATGCAAGAAGCGTCATACGGGCCTGAAGGTATGCCTGGCAATCGGTCTGAACGGCTAACTGTAACTGGTCATTATGTCGGGATTTCTCAAACTCAGCAGTAGGGATGAGATAATCATCAAAATTTCTGTAGCGGCGCGATCCTTTTACCCAGATATCACCGGAGCGTAACGCCCCCTTGAGTTCATTCAGCACGCAAAACTCGTAGTACTTGCGGTCGATCCCTGAAGGCGTGAGCACCAGTTTTCGCCAGCTTTCAGGGATAAATCCTGTGGGCGCTGCGGGTGGAACTTTACGAAGTTGTTTACGATACATTTCCGTTATGGTGTCCAGCGCATCGCTGAGCGCCTGCGCAGCAGGTGTCGCCATGAACTGCAATGCTGACAGCATACGCGGGGCGTATTTACGCAGCGTGCTGTATTTTTCGGTGATCAGGTGAAGTGGGTCGAAATTGCCCTTACGGGACAGAAACCGCGTTTCCTCCACGCTGTTGATGAATTCCTGCCAGGGAAGGACGTCTTCTATTGCAGTCCAGGGATCTTCGCCAGATTCTCTGGCGTTAAGTAACGCCTGCCCGACGGTAACGTACTGCTTCAGCTTGGTCTGAATAAGCTTTCCCGTTTGCTGGAGTCGTTCGGCCTGCGTGCGTTTTGCCCGGCTGAACAGAGTACCCAGGATACGCTCGTGCAGATCAATGACTTCGTCAGTCAGGGTGGCCCTGGCCTCTGTTATTATACAAACCAGCGTCGCGTAACGTCTGACATCGGTGAATTTTGCCAGGTCTCTGCTGCTCATTTTCCTGCCCTCACGCGCCAGTTTAAGCAATCTGTTCTGGTGAACGGAAAGCGCAATTCCATCAGGCAATCCCAGCGCGGCGATGGAATTAAGCCGGTCGATGTGTTGCAGCACGTTTTTACCGTTGATTTTACCCGGAGGCTGAAGTAGCCATGCCAGACGGGAAGGCTGTTCATCCTCTGATATGAGCAGGCTGTCGAGTGCTGATTTATGCTGCTGTTCCAGTTGCGCGGTAAGTGCCGAAAATACGGATCGGTCAGCGAGCGTGACGACTTCGGCAAGCGTCCGTTCAATCACATCAACAGAAGGGAAAATAACATTATTGTTATGTAACCAGCTGAGCATTTCCTCCGCCAGCATAAACCCTTTGTCAGTTCTCATGGCGTAGGGGTGCAGATGCCGGATACAGTCTTTTTGCAGTGACCGACTAAACGGGGATAATTTCAGGTAGCGATAAAGTTCGGTCAGATGTTCCCAGCGGGTTTGCTCTCTCGATGCATATTCCTGCCATAAATCAGGCTGAAGTTTCAGTCGGGAAGCAACCCTGGATACAATGCCATTGTGAGGGACACTGCTTTTGTCCGGAATAAATCCAGGTCCACGCAGATAACAGAGTAATACAGTAAAGCCCAGGCGATTAGCTGGCCGTCGATGCTTATTAATGAGCGCAACATCCTGTTCATTTAAAAAGCACATCCGAGTCAGAATCATTTCATCATCTGGAATAACCAGCAAGCGCTCCTGCTCTTCACTGCTGAGAATTTGTCGCCGTGGCATAAATACTTCCCTCGCGTATAGTTTCCATATGTTATGGATTGGCTATGACCGAAACCGGTCGGTTTCGTACGCCTCGCAAACAATATGTCCGAAAGTCAGCGAAATTTGTTTCGTACATACGTTATAATTCGGACACCCTTTGCGTACGGAAAGTTTCCTATGTCACGAGTTTTTGCCTACTGTCGGGTCTCCACTCTGGAACAGAATACAGAAAACCAGCGCCATGAAATTGAAGCGGCGGGTTTTGCCATCAGACCCCAGCGGCTGATTGAGGAACATATAAGTGGTTCGGTTGCTGCCAGCGAAAGACCAGGGTTCATCCGGTTGCTTGATCGAATGGAAAGCGGTGACGTATTGATTGTCACCAAACTTGACCGACTCGGCCGTAATGCGATGGATATCCGAAAAACAGTTGAACAACTGGCTACTTTAGATATCCGTGTTCATTGTCTCGCTCTCGGAGGTGTGGATTTAACCAGCCCGGCCGGAAAAATGACTATGCAGGTGATTTCAGCTGTGGCTGAGTTTGAGAGGGATCTGCTGATTGAACGCACACATTCAGGGATTTCTCGGGCAAGATCAGCCGGGAAACGCTTCGGTCGTCCGCCCATCTTGAGCGAGGAGCAAAAAAAAATAGTGTCAGAGCGCCTTAATTCCGGGGCCAGTATCAGTGCGGTTGCCAGAGAATTTAATACCACCCGGCAAACCATACTCCGGGTAAAAGCAGGACAGCAATAATACTGAATGTGAATAAAGCCCATAACTGGCCAGGCAGTTGAAACTGTTCTTGAAGTAAGCATCTGGAAAGCATGAAACATCATTCTATCCACAGGGAGCAGTGGCTATTATAATCGAATTTCGATAACGAAATTCGATTATAATAGCCAATAAAACCAGCAATCAGGATCTGACCATGAACGATACTGCCAGGAATGATCACAGCCCCTGGGCTGTCTTTCTGATTTTCTTCCGACTTGGCCTGACATCCTTCGGCGGCCCAATTGCCCATCTGGGTTACTTCCGCGATGAGTTTGTGACGCGACGGCAGTGGTTGACCGAGCGCAGCTATGCAGATTTGGTCGCTCTGTGCCAGTTCCTTCCGGGACCAGCAAGCAGTCAGGTTGGTATAGCGCTCGGGCTGTCCCGTGCCGGTTATACCGGGGCGCTGGCAGCATGGGCCGGCTTCACGCTACCGTCAGCAGTTGCACTGATCCTGTTTGCGCTGGGGATGACCAGTTACGGGGATATGATGCCCTCTGGTGTATTGCATGGGCTGAAAGTGGTAGCCGTTGCGGTGGTCGCGCAAGCTGTATGGGGCATGGCCCGAAATCTTTGCCCGGATATACCGCGTATTACTGTCATGGCAGTGGCAACCTGCTTTGTGCTTCTTGTGCCATCGGCCTGGGGACAGGTGGGAGTAATCGTCACTGCGGCTGTCACTGGCATGTTACTGTTCAAACCTCAGCAGACGACGGTACATGATCCGCTGCCCGTTTCAATACGGCGTCGCGTCGGATTGTTCTGGCTCACGCTGTTCTTTGTGCTACTGACAGGGTTACCATTGCTGACGGCGATATTCCCAAATCCGACGCTGTTAATGGTAGAAACTTTCTACCGGACCGGATCACTGGTTTTTGGTGGCGGGCATGTCGTGCTGCCATTACTGCAGACTGAAGTCGTTCCTTCTGGCTGGGTCAGCACTGATACATTCCTGGCTGGCTACGGCGCTGCCCAGGCCGTTCCTGGACCATTGTTCACTTTTGCAGCCTTTCTCGGGGCTTCGATGAACCAGGTGCCTTCTGGCTGGCTGGGTGGTCTGGTTTGTCTGCTGGCAATTTTCGCACCGTCCTTCCTTCTGATTGTGGGAGCATTGCCGTTCTGGGAAAGTCTGCGCCGCAATATCCGTACACAAGCAGCGTTGCAGGGTATTAATGCAGCCGTAGTTGGCCTTCTGCTGGCAGCTCTCTATCAACCAGTATGGACGAGCGCAGTTCTCGCTCCGCAAGATTTCGGCCTTGCCCTTGTGGCACTGGTCGCTCTGATGTTCTGGAAACTGCCGCCGTGGCTGGTCGTAGTGAGTTGCGGTGTTGCGGGTTGGTTGTTGAGTTTAGCACTGTGAGGTTCCGGGCGTGACCGACAAAGATCTTTACGGCGGGATGATCCGTTTGCACATCCTGCATCATGCAGCCAAAGAACCCGTCTTTGGTCTGGGCATCATTGAGGAATTGCGACACCACGGTTATCAACTCAGCCCGGGTACCCTGTATCCGATGCTGCACGGTATGGAAAAGAAGGGGTATCTCACTTCACGACATGTTCAGGCCGGTCGACGAAGTCGGCGAGTATATGAAATCACCGGACAAGGGCACATAGCGCTAACGGACGCCAGAAACAGGGTGAAAGAGCTGTTCGGTGAACTTGTTGAAGGCAAATGATATGCCTATGGTTTTAGTCCGGTCTGCCGTCTTCTGAAAACGACAGACACATGTAAGATTATCCGCTGCCTGGCAGAAGGAGACTTTGTGAAAACGCTCATGGTGTGTATTTATACGATCAGAAGGCGTTTTTTTCGCTGGGCATGTACCTGGTGGTCTATGGCCTGCGCAATGCCGGGCTCACGGAGTATCTGTCTGGTGTACTGAACCTGCTGGCAGAAAAGGGGTTATGGGCAGCAACGTTCGGCACCGGCTTCCTGACCGCGTTCCTGTCGTCGGTGATGAACAATATGCCGACGGTGCTGATTGGCGCGCTGTCGATTGACGGGAGTACGGCGACTGGCGTCGTCAAAGAGGCAATGATTTATGCCAACGTGATTGGCTGCGATTTAGGCCCGAAAATCACCCCGATTGGCAGTCTGGCAACCCTGCTTTGGCTGCATGTGCTTGCCCAGAAAAATATAACGATCACCTGGGGTTATTACTTCCGCACCGGCATTATCATGACTCTGCCCGTGCTGTTTGTCACTCTGGCCGCGCTGGCGTTGCGGCTTTCCATCACTTTGTAATGAGATAAAGATATGAGCAACATTACCATCTATCACAACCCGGCCTGCGGCACTTCACGCAACACGCTGGAGATGATCCGTAACAGCGGTAACGAACCGACCATTATTTATTATCTCGATACGCCACCGACCCGTGATGAGCTGATTAAACTTATTTCAGATATGGGAATTACGGTGCGTGCATTGCTGCGTAAGAATGTTGAGCCTTATG